>Ga0209333_1000103_pt1 | contig 48028 bp, 37 predicted proteins | sample BlaSpr_A8_OM2_O3_FD_187982 | JGI IMG/M metagenome (GOLD analysis project Ga0209333, IMG submission 187982) | Forest soil microbial communities from Thunder Bay, Ontario, Canada - Black Spruce, Ontario site 2_A8_OM2_O3 (SPAdes) (version 2) | ecosystem: Environmental > Terrestrial > Soil > Boreal... | reverse complement strand
GTATCGGGAATCGCGTTGGGTTCGAGCGGCGTAGGACCCGGCCGGCTCACGGAAACCTGCAGGTAGTACGGTTCTGGAAGGTGCTCGTACCATTGCCACCCTGCGTAGCCGCCGATGATAACGGCCAGGAGAGCCACTGTCGTCAGCCAGAAGCCCTTAGGATTTGCGGCGCGGCGCGCGGCCAGCCAGCCGATGACTCGGGTCCCCCAAACGCGCAACCTGGCAATGGCTCGCGGGAGCCAGTCTGGCGGGGTCCATTTGATCTGTCCGAATATTGCCCGCAGAACGGGGGCCAGGAACCGTTGGAACGCGCCAGCTATTGTTGCGCCAAGTCCAGCGAGAAATTTCATCGTCGTGAGCTATTAGACGAAGGCACTCTTATTCCGTTACAAAGGCTGTGAATAGGTATCTTCTCGGAGACCTACACCGTTAACTGGTTGTCAGATAGGAGTCCACCCGCGACTCTTTGCTAGCGGCAAAGCGCAACAGACTGTGGCATGGGACCGACTTATGTCGCTGCGAGTTTTCTTAGCCATTCTGACAGTCGCTACCTGGCGAACTCGCACGCACCAGGAAGGTCTCTTGGCGCGTGTGGCCGACCTTTATCATTCCGAACGAATGCTCTCCCGGCGAGATTGTCAGATTTGCTGGAACTGGGGTCGGGAACGATACGGCCAGCTGGCAGAGGGTGAGTCGCTGCTTTGCCGGCGGTTCCCTAGTTGGATGCCAGCGAATGTCTTCGGCGCCGAACCATCTCGTCAGGGCGGAGCGAAGCCGCCGCTCAGCTTCATCGTACGTGTCGCGCGCGGACGCAACCCACGCGACGTAACCGTCCGGACGAATCAGAAAGGCATCAGCAGGTGGTCGGCCCGGCGCCGGCGATCAACGTCAAGTATCATTGAAGTTGACCGCCACCCTCTCCCGGCCTCTCCCGCGAGCATCGCGGGAGAGGCCGTTGGCGCGGCGCAGCTCTAGTTAGTCTCGCCGCCGTTCTGGTTTACGTAGTTCGCGAACTTCTGCTGAAGCTGAGGATCGTTCTGCACCATCTGGATCACCTGGTTGTACTGCTGAGGATCCAGACCTTCGTTGCGGACCGCGGCTATCTTCTGTGACTGCGCAGCCGCCGGGTCGGCCTGAGAGCTATTGCCGCTCGATTGATGCGCGATCTGATCCACCTTCACGTATGCCTTGGCGGCCTTCTGCAGCGTCGCGTCATCGATCTGCGCGCTTTGGCCCGGTGCCGACGACATGGAACCGCTCTCGCCCATCGATCCCGAGGAACTCGACGCCGAAGAACCGCTATCGCCCATCGCGCCCGAGCTTTGAGCGAAGACCGCGGAAGCCGGTAACCCTATGAGGGCTGCGAAAGTGCTGACGGCAAGTACTTTGCGTAGAGTCATATCCTTACCTCACCTTGTAAAAATTGCAGCGATGCGGACGCATCGCCGAAAGCGTGACTCTAAAATCGTGCAAGACCGTTGCCATGAGAAAAACCGCTTGATTTCAGGATGTGCCGCTTGCGTTAGCCCACTGATGACCAGAATTTTCTTCAGACTAGCGAGATGAATCGTGTATCGGCCATCCCGTTTTCGATTATCCAAGGGAAGCCAAGAGAATGCATTGGTGGTGCATTTGTGGAGATATCGCAGGTTAAAAGCCAGCGTGCCTCTTCGCGACTTGAATAAAGATATAGATTGTAGAATAATCATACGATACGGCAGGCTATCGTCATGTGGCCAACGGCCAACTGCCACAAGATGGAGACTGTGCGATGGCGTCAGCAAATGCTCGACCCGTCCGGTTGCAAGGGGGATATGTGACTCGTTTCATAATGATTTTGGTTGCGGCCAGCGCGGTCATGTGGATTCGGCCGACGGCTGCCGGGGCGGCCAGGTTGCAGGTTTGTGCCAATGGCTGTACCTACAACAGCATTCAGAGCGCGATTGACGCCGCCAAGACCGGTGACACCATCGATATTGCTCCCGGGACCTACACCGAGATTCTGCGCATCCTCCCGCCGACGGAGGCCAAGGAACTAACTTTGCAAGGCTCTGGCGCGGCCCAGACGATCATCGATGGCAACCAGGAGGACGTGGTGCTGGAGGTTGATACCAACTACGTCGTAACCATCAGGGGCGTGACCTTCACGAATGGTAAAGGTCTGGCGGCCGGCGGGATACTGAATCACGGCACGATGAAGCTGATCAACGTGACCGTCACGCAAAACGAGGGGCAAGAGGCCGCTGGAGGCATCGCCAACGACATCGATGGAACGCTAACGCTGACTGGTTGCACGGTGACTGACAACGTAGCCACGTCTCCTCCCCCTCCGCCTCCCCCCTATCCACCACCGGTCCCCGTTGCGGCGGGGGCTGGCCTCCGAAATTTCGGCACAGCATCCCTGACTAACTCTATAGTAAGTGGAAACAACATAGTGGGGAGCTTCGGGGGCGGAGGCGGCATCGAGAATCAAGGTCAGCTCGAGGTGACCCACTGCAGCATCGTCGACAACCACACGACAGAGGGCTCTCTAGGCGGTGGCGGCGGGCTCGATAACAACCGCATGGCATCGGTGCGCGACGTACCGATCATGATCGTCAGGAACAGCTTGATCACTGGCAATACGGCCGATGCCGGGGCTGGCATTCAGAATCTCCACGGCAGCCTCTCGGTGACATCCACCCCAATTCGCGACAACTCGGCAGCAATCGATGGCGGCGGCTTATTGAACGGCTTCGACAGCAGCGGGGAATTAACCCGCAGTCCAATCGAGGGAAACGTCTCGGGCGTCGACGGCGGCGGGGTAGCCAATGATCGGGGCAAGCTAACCATGACGGATAGCCCGATAGACAAAAATCAAGCGGTCTCGACCACCACGGGCCAAAAGGGCGGTGGGTTGGCCGTATTCGGCGGCACGGTCCACCTGAAGCACAGCCCGGTTTCTCAGAATACTGCCAGCGGCCCGATCGGCGGGCTGGGCGGCGGGATCGTCATCACCGACGACGGGAACCTGGCTCTGGAAAGAAGCCCGATCACTGACAACACAGCGAGCACCGACGGTGGGGGCATCTACATCTTCACGGGCACCGTGAGCTTCCAGGGCAGCCCCGTGCAAAACAATATGCCGAATAACTGCACCAATGTGCCGGGTTGTTAAGGCAGGCTCTTCTTCGGCTTAAGGCTTTGGCTGACAGTTCGCTTCGGTGAGGCGGTATTCCCGCGTGCGCTCGGCTCCATAAGCCGGCTCCAATAGCCGAAGATCGAATGACTGATCGGAGGTAACTGCTCCACCTCGCAGAGCGTCTCCTCCCTCGCGGCTGAGCATCACACGTATGTACTGACGTTGACCCGCAGCGACCGACACCTTCAGGGAGTGGGTCCGATGGCGAGCAACACTGACGATGTAGTCCCCTGGCGTAACGCTGCAGTAGAAGCCGGTCCCGGGTGTAACCCTATGTATCGGAACTCCATCAATTGTTACGAAGTCATCGATATGAGCTCCAAAAGAGTCGATCTGCCGAAAGACGTACAGGCGACCCATATCGCTTGCCACTGTACTTGTCCCATTTGGCACCGGCTTGTATGGCGGTAACTCTTGCGCCGACGCGCCGGCGCGCCAGCATGGTGATAAGACCAGCGAGGCGACGAGCGCGTTAAGCGCGATTCTGAGAAAGGCCGTTCTAGGACTAATCATGATCGAAGGCGCTAGAAAATTACCTGGAACTGAGCGCCCAGCACCAGGGCGTTCCTGCTGCTACTGCTTCCGCCAGGATTGAGGACATATTGCAGGTCTGGAGTTACGCCGAGCCATGGCGTTGCCCACAGTGTATAGTCCGCCTCTATAACCTTCTCGGCAGAGACCGCAGGCAGAGTGTCGCTGATCTTTCCATAGTAGAACGCGAGCGCGGTATTGTCATCGCCGCGACCGGGAATCAAACCGTGATAGACAGCTCCCACCAGGAAAAGCATCGGCAGTTGGTTGGTTTCCTGCTGCGGGCTATAGGTTACCGCGAACCAGGGCGTTAGCCCGATGTCACTGCCCGATCCACCATAGCGGTAAGCCATCTGCTGGGCCTCGAAATAAAAACCGTAGTTACCTTTCCTTGTGCTCTCGCCTGATAACACTTGATATTCAGCACCGGAATAGAATCCGCCTAAGTAGTAAGTGCCGGGTAATCCGACATCATCGCGGCCACGATTGAGGTAGTAGGAGAATTGAGCGACTTCCATGGGACCGCCGCTGTCCTTGAAGGAGAAGTTGATTCCATGTTGTGAAGCGTCAGGTAGCGCTGATGGCAGATTTGTATTGTAGATGCCGACGGCAAGCTCGGTCGATTCGCTCGGCGTTACCGTTCCGACTGCCGCCCACTCTACGGAGGGAAGGCTCGTGAAATAGAGGGTATTGTTTGTAAGGCTTGCCGGAATTGGGTTATCCGCAAACGATATGTAGTCATCGAAAACTGGTAAACTGGCAAAGTTGTCTGCAGTGGTCATGCGGCCAGCCTGCAGCGTGAATTCATCATTGAAGAGCTTCTGCTGGACGTACATCTGACCGAGATAGTATCCCTCCGCTGAAAAGGCAGTCGCCACCTGGAGGAAATTGCCCAGGCTCTTTGCCGAAAGATCCTGACCCACATTGGCTACGAACTCGGCATGAAACAGCAGCCCATCGAGGCCGGCCAGCTTTTCCAGATCCGCGTCGGCTGCGACCAATGACTCATCAGCGCAAGCAAACGCCTTTCGATTGCCTCCCGACACATTCCCCTGAAGATCGGTGTAATTCTCTCCGGAGAAGACGAGCCCTCGGTCCGCAAGAGCGTTGCGAGTGCCTCCCCAGTAGCCGTCGATAGTCGGCCACGTCCACCACGGCCCCTGATCCTGCGCCCGCAGAGTGCTGGACGTACCTATGACCACGATCAGGCACAGGATGACGAGGCGCGCTGGATTCATCGCAGCGTTAGTGCGGTGCTAACTTGTATTTACGAAATCAGAAAATTCTTGATCATCGCCGAATCCTCATGCGGCAATACGTGGCAATGATAAACGCTCTTGCCTTTCCAGGTCTTGAAGCGCGTTCGCATCGTGATGGTCGAAAACGGCGGCAACCAGATCGTGTCGTGCAAACGACGATAGCCTGGATCAGACGGCACGCCGATCACTTCGAATGAGTTCACGTGAATGTGAAACGGATGGATGCCATCCGAATTGTTCACGATTCGCCACTCTTCCGCCGTTCCCAATTTTACTCTCGGATCGACTTTTTCATTCTGGTACAGCTCGCCATCGACGAGGTACTCAAATCCGTCGATGATTCGTTTGCTGCCGGTTTGCATTGTAAATGTCACGGTGCGCCGAGCCGCGATCTCAGAATCGCCAATCAGGGGATATTCGCGAGTGGGAGTGGGTAGCTTTTCGGGAATGGCCATGCGTTTGGGCGTGCCGGTGACCTCAAACGCCGCGACCTCAATCTCGGGCGCCGACATCATCTCGCCCATCCTTTCGCTCAATAAATTAGGCGAGCTCGCCATCTGCGCGAGCGCTCGCAGAGTGCCGCGCGTCGAGCTCATCGGTGCGCGAATCAGCACTTCATTTCGATTGCCCGGCGCCATCCGAATGGCCGATTTCAAATCCTCCCCCGCCCTTTCCGGCTTGAGCAGATTGATGCCGTCCTGGCCGATTACGTAAACCTCGAAGCCGGGAAGCGCCAACGGCAGAAAAAGTCCGTCGGTGCCGTTGAGAATCCGCAGGCGCATAACCTCGCCCGGTCGCATTGTGTAAACAGGCAATGTCTGAAGGCTGACTTCTGGTTTCGGTCCCCGGCGATCGATGATCATCACGGGCTTGCCATTCGAAGTAATCAGCTCGACCTTGCTCTCGGGCGAGTAGCCGCCTGCGCTCGCAGGCCGGTAGGCGAGCGGCTCGAAGCCCCATTTTTGTGAATCGCCGTCGAGCGGGTTGATCTTGAGATTCTGGACCGCGAGAAGCTCGTCCCGAGCTGCGGCTATCTCAGGGACTTCGTCGATCGGCCCCTTCACGAGAATCAAGCCGGCCATCCCGTTGATCACCTGGACCCCCGCCGAACCGTGATAGTGCGGATGGTACCAAAAGAGGCCCGAGGGGTGGTCTTCCGGGATGTGGAACTCATATTTGTAAGTTTGCCCGGAGGTCACGCCAATCAGCGGCGCTGCGGGATCGACGGTTCCAAGCGGCTGAAAGAGATGCGGTATTACCTGGAGCCCATGCACATGCAGGTTGGTGGTGTTGAACGCGTGAGGATTGTTGAACGGATCGATTCCTGCGGGTGCAGTCGCGGGAGGATCCGCGGGCAGATGATTTGTGAGTTCTACGCGAAGCGCGTGGCCTGGCCGCGTGACTATAAGCGGGCCCGGCAGACTGCCATTGTAGGTCCGCGTGCGCAACCTGAAGGGTCCTAGCTGTCTTTCAGAATAACCGACATGCAGCGTGTATTCGTCAACTCCGCTTCCCGCCGCAGCCACTATCAGATCGCTTCGTCCACCGAGAGCCGCCCATGCGGCAATGGCACCTCCAGCTCTCAGGAACTGTCTCCGAGTAACAGTCATTGTGCTCACCTCCCCTGGTTTCGCACCTGCCGGTTTTCTTGGCACTTCAGTTATCAAAAGTGCAAGCGGGTCGAAACCCGTCAACAGGGAAAGCCAGCGTTCGCGGGAGGATCGCTATAAGGGGCTGCGGTGCTGCGCTTCGAACCCTTACCTAGATAGCTTCATTGATCCCCTGATGTCCGCGAAAATAGGTCCGACGGTTCGGTGCCGTCGAGCGCACGCGTGACCGAGGACGTATCATCGGATGTCTGGCCGTCCGGGCTTAACGAAACGCGGGGATCACCTCGGATGCGAAGAGCTCGAGATGGGTTTGAGCCCATTGCGGCGGCAGTCCAGGCGGTAGCGTCCACGAATAGAAGTGGGTGATTGGGACGTTGTTGGCGAAGTCCCGAATCAGTTTTATCGCAGCGTCTGGGTCGACCACCTGGAGAAGTCCGCTCTTCCGCAACTGTTCGCGATCGCGCAGATGCTCCGAAAGCGGACTCAGTCCGGCAGCTGAAAGCCATGCTGAGTAGTTGTTCGCCTGATAGATGACATGGTCGGCGGCTTCGGCAAAGGTCTTCTCGGGATCCTTGGATACGATCAGGCACCAAAAGGCGCTTGCGAACCGAATATTCTCGGTGGGGCGATTCTCCTTCTTCAGCTCGGCCACATAGTTGTCGTATACCTCGCGGGTCGCGCCGGGCACCGTGAAACCATCGCCGTAGCGAGCGGCGCGGCGCAGGGCAGGAGGGGTAAAGCCGCCTAGCCAGATGGGGGGATGGGGTTTCTGAATAGGCTCGGGTATCACTTTGACGTTCTTGAAGTCGAAGAATTCGCTTTTGAAGGTAACAGTCTCTCCGCTCAGGAGACGACGTATGATTTCGAGCGACTGATTAGTCCGTGCTCCGCGCTCTTTGAACGGAACACCGAAGCCGTCGAACTCCTCGTGCTTGAAGCCGGCGCCGACACCGAGCTCAAAGCGGCCGCCTGAGATGACATCGACTACCGCGATATCTTCAGCGAGGCGTACGGGATTGTGGAACGGCATCAGGAGCACGCCCGATACGATGCGGATCCGTTTGGTGCGTGCGGCAATCGCCGCCGCTACCGGTAGAATCGAGGGTAGGTAGCCATCTTCGATGAAATGGTGCTCGGACAACCAAACGTCGTCAAACCCATGACTTTCGCCCCACGCGATCTGATCGAGCGTCTCGCTGTAAAGGCGATCCGATGCCTGCGGCCACTGCGGCGGATTTCGAAAGTCATACCAAAGACCGAAACGTATTTTACGACCGTCCTTACTCATGGCATATAGCTCCTGACAACCTTTCTGCTCCCGGGGACGCCGGATGACACTTAGCGAAAACTTAGTGTAAGCCGCCTGAAGCGCTGATTCGTTCGCCTGTCAGCCACGCAGCATCGTCTGAGGCGAGAAAAACAATGACTGGCGCGATTTCCTCCGGCTTGCCAAATCTCGCGGCCAGCGGGGTAGCCGCTGCGCCTACTTCTCCCGCCGAGCTGCCAACAAAGCCGCTGCTGCGATTGCCTTCCGTATCAACGAGCCCCGGGGCGACCGCATTTACGCGGATCTTCCGGGGTCCGAGCTCTTTCGCCAGCGCCTTAGTAATCGTGTCAATGGCCCCCTTGGTTGCGGAGTAGAGACATGAATTCGGCACTGGATTTTCGCTGGCGATGGAACTGAGATTGATAATACTGCCGCCGCTGGACGGGAAATATCTCAGCGCTTCCTGGGTCGCGAGAATCGTTCCAAGGACATTGATGTCGAATTCGCGATGGAACTCCATTTCCGTGATCGCTTCTAAGGGTTCGAATTGAAAGACGCCGGCATTGTTTACCAGCACATTGACTGACCCGAAGACCTCCTTTGTCTTCTCGAACATGCGCTTTACGTCGGCCGCCTTGGAAACGTCAGCCTGAATCGCGCTCGCTTTGCCGCCTTCGCGTGTTATCTGCGACGCTAGCCGCTCGGCCCCTTCCTTTCCTGAAGAGTAGATGACCGCGACTGCAGCTCCTTCAGCGGCGAGCGCCTTGGCCACAGCGGCTCCTATTCCCTTGGATGCTCCGGTTACGATCGCCACCTTGCCCGCTAATTTTTTCATATCAACGTCACTCTCCTTCGAAATTTGGATTGCTATCACTCGAGCCCTTACGCGATCCTTCTCTCTGGCCCGGGAAGTAACTCCGTCTCTCGGTATGAGACCAGTGAAAGTCTTAGTAAATCCTGCTTCAGCAGATAGAAAGACACGGCAAGCAGGACGAAGTCCTTCATCAGAAAGGCAACGGGTTCCGTCATTGCGGGAAAGCCGCCGGCAGATGCTGCCCAGCCGCCTGGCATGAACGGAATGATCGTTGTGGTAGAGACAAAGGACGCAATTCCGCCCAGCGCGCCAAGGACTCCCGCCGTCTTCTTCCAGAATCCTATGAATATGAGTGCCCCAAAGGTCCATTCCGAGACCCCGAGGAACCAGCAGGCACCTCTGACTCCGAAGACTGGATACATCCAGAAGATGAGCGGACCATTGCTGATATAAGGAACGAGCGCCTTGGCCTCATATTCGAACCACTTCTGATATCCAAAGAAGAGGAATATCAGGACCATCGACGCCCGGATCACGTGGTAGTCGATTTCGCTGCGAAGGATCCCTAACCTGTCGCACAATTTGATGAGATAGTTCATTGGCTTGCATCTCCTTGATAGCTCATCGCGCCGGAAGATTAGCGAGTAACTGACTCAGTCCTTCGGACATTGTCGGATGAGTAAGGATTGCGTCGCGCAAGACGGTATAGGGCAGATGACCCAGCATCGCGGTTTGCATCGCCACCATCAGCTCGCTCGTTTCGAATCCGAATGCGGTGAAGCCCACAATCTCGTCGCTGGCTTTCGCAATGAGTACTTTCATGAAGCCGCGCGGTTCGGAGATCGTTTTCGTGCGCAGTACTTCGGTCATTGGCAACTTCGCGACGCGGTACTCGATGCCGTCAGCACGCGCTTCGAGCTCGTTTTTCCCGACACGCGCCAGTTCCGGATCGGTGAACATGCAAAAGGGGATCAGGCGGTTGCGCTTGGTGCGAGTGCCGCCGCTCAGGTTTGCATGCACGATACTGTAATCATCGAGACCGACGTGCGTGAATTGAGGACTACCTGCGCAATCGCCCATAGCCCAGATGTTTTCCGCGGTGGTTTCCATCAGGTTGTTGGTCTTGATGTAACCGTGCTCGTCGAGCTGAACGCCGGTCTTGTCGAGACCGATTCCGTCGCTGTTCGCCTTGCGGCCGGTCGCGACGAGAAGATCCGTGCCGTCGATGGCGCGATCGCCACGCGAGTCATGGACGTACACTCGAACGCGATCGCCGGAACGTCCCTCAACGCGGCGAACCGTGGACTCCAGCAGAACCTCGATTCCCTCATCGACGAACAAATCCTTGAGCGCGGCGCCGACGTCAGGATCCTCGCGGCTGGCAAGCTGCGGGCCATGTTCGATCACGGTCACGTTCGAGCCGAACCGACGAAACGCCTGCGAGAGTTCGAGGCCGACGTATCCGCCGCCGAACACCATCAAATGCCTGGGCAACCGATCGAGCTCCAGCGCCTCGACATGCGTCATCGGCGTAGCCTCGGCCAGGCCGGGCACTTGCGGAATTGCTGCGCGCGAACCGAGGTCGAGAAAGACGCGGTCTCCCTGGATGGTTCTCGTGGCGCCATCGCGTAGCTCGATCTCCACGGTGCGGGGAGCGACGAATCGCGCAACACCATAGATCAATTCCGCGCCGCTGGCTTCGGTGCGATGCTCGTGTGCCTCGCGCAGCTCATGAACCATCGCGCGCTTGCGTCGCTGGACAGCCGCCATGTCGACGCTCAACGAATCAGTCTTGAGACCGAACTCGATGCCGCGACGGGCCAGCGAGATCACCTTGGCGGACCAGATCAGGTTCTTGCTGGGCAGGCAGGCGACGTTAGGACACGCGCCACCGAGCAGCCCGCGCTCGACGATTGCAGTTCGACGACGGCTATCGCGGGTCCATGCGGCGAGTTTGCCGGCGATTCCGCTGCCGATAATCAAGTCGTCATACTTCTCAACGTTGGCCATTTGGTTCGCCTCCCGGATCGGACGTCGCGCGAGATTCGTGATGCGGAAAATCGATCGGGACGCGAGCGACGTGGCTCATGTAATTCTCGAAGATGTTCAGCGCGACGTTGGCGACCGTCTCGACGATCTCGCCGTCGCTCAAACCGACGGCACGAGCGCGCGCGAGATCCGCGTCGGTGAGTTCACCACGCTGCACGACGATGCTGCGCGCGAGTTTGAGGATGGCATCGGTTCTCGCGTCGGCCGCGCTCGCGCGAATCGCATCGTCGATTTCAGCTTGATTCAGGCCGATTTTCGCAGCCATCGCCGTGTGCGCACTCAAGCAGTAAGGGCACAGGTTGCTCTCGGCGATGGCGAGCGCGAGCTGCTCGCGAATTTTTTCATCCAGGGCTCCGCGGGCGAGCGCCGAGCCCAGGCCCATCAGTCCTTCAAGCGCCGCCGGCGCAGTCGCAAGAACGCGAAACAGGTTCGGCACCAGCGCGAATTTCGCTCGTAGCTCTTTGAAGAGTCGCCCGATCGCGCCAGTTGCATGATCGAGATCGACTGGCTGGATGCGATTCTGGTCTTTGGATCCGCTCATCCTCACCTCTGGGCTGATGCTCCAGATCCAAAACAGCTTTCATGCCAAGCGGCGCGTTGCCGAAAAGCGCCTAAGTACGGAGTGTTTCAGGTGGCTAGCGAAAAGCGCTGGACTACGAAGAATCGTAAAATTACGATTATTCGCCAGGGTCGTAAGAATTTGCGATCGGCGACCGCCCGATGCGAGAGTCCGGGCGTTGATGCCATGAAAACCGCACTCCCCGAAAACGAGGCTGAGCGCTTGAACGCGCTCCGGCGGTACCAAATCCTCGATACCCCGCCGGAACCTGCCTTCGACCGTATCGCTGAGATGGCGGCGAAATTCTTTCAGGTGCCGATGGCCGGTGTGAGCCTGGTCGACGAGGACCGCGTCTGGTTCAAGTCTCGCGTCGGCATTGACGTCCCTCAGACGGCGCGCGACGCCGGGTTATGTTCTACGGCGATGCTCTCACAGGGGATTTTTCATCTGCGTGATGCCGCTCTCGACGAGCGCGCAACTGCCCATTCGCTGGTCCACGACCTCGGCATCCGATTCTACGCAGGTGCTTCCCTTCGCACCGAGCAAGGCCTGAATCTTGGGACCGTGTGGGTCCTCGACCAGAAGCCGCGTGAGCTCGCATCGAGCGAGGCGGAGATGCTCAGGATGTTGGCGGCGCTCGCGATGAATCAGATGGAGCTGCGACTTTACGCCGACAAGGTCGCTCGACTGGAACGCGCTGAACGGACGATCGGCGATCAACTGCGTGAGGCGAACAATCGGCTGGCCCAAAGCGAGGAACAATTCCGCGACCTCTTCGAGGAAGCACCCATCGCGTACGTCCACCAAGGTGTCGACACCCGGATTTTTCGGGCCAATCGCACGGCGATGCAGATTCTGGGCGTCAAGCCTGCTGAGATAGGGGGTCTGCTCGGAACCTCGTTTTTCCCTGATACGCCCGAAGCTCAACGCCGCCTGCGCGATGCGATCCCGTTACTTGCCAACGGAACCGACGAAAATGGAGTCGTCCTCGAACTCCGCCGCAAGGACGACGGCCGACCGCTCTGGGTCAGGTGGTGGTGCAGGCCAGAGCCCGGGGCAGGGTATACGCGAAGCATGTTCATGGACATCACCGATCAGGTGCTGACGGAACAGCAAAAGGCGCGGCTCGAGGCCCAGAACGCCTACTTGCTCGACGAAATTCGCGCCGAACAAAATTTCGGCGCCATTATCGGGGGAAGTTCCGGCCTGCGAAAGGTCATGCAGCAGGTTCAACTCGTTGCGCCGACCGATGCTACCGTCCTGATTACCGGGGAAAGCGGTACGGGAAAGGAGCTCGTCGCGCGGGCCATCCACGAGCAAAGCGCCCGATGCGAACGCCCTCTGATCAAACTGAATTGCAGTGCGGTGCCTGAAGGTCTTTTCGAGAGCGAGTTCTTTGGCCACGTGAAAGGTGCGTTTACCGGCGCGCTCAAGGACAAGCCGGGCCGTTTTGAACTGGCCGATGGCGGTACGTTGTTCCTCGATGAAATCGGTGAAGTTCCGCTCGCCATGCAGGCCAAGCTGCTTCGCGTGTTGCAGGAACAGGAGCTTGAACGGCTCGGCGACACCCGCACGCGCAAGGTTAACGTGCGGGTCATCGCCGCATCCAATCGGAATTTGAAGAAGGAGGTCGACGAGGGTCGCTTTCGCCAGGACCTTTTCTACCGGCTCAGCGTTTTCCCTATCGAGATCCTCCCGCTCAGAGAGCGCCGCGAAGATATAGCTCCCCTCGTCGCCAATTTCGTTCGCCAAAGCGCGCGCCGGATGAATCGTCCTGAGCCTCAGCTCAACAAGGCGGCACTGGATCGACTCGGTTCGTACGACTGGCCTGGTAATGTGCGCGAACTTCAGAACACGGTCGAGCGCGCCATCATCCTGTGGCGGGAGGGTCCGCTCACCTTCGATCTACCCAACTTGCCGGCAGGCCAAAATACTGAGCGGCAACCCAAACCAGCGGCGGACGCCGCGCTCCTGACCCGCGACGAATTAAAGCGGCGGGAGCGCGAGACGATTGTAAACGCCCTAAAGCAGACCAACGGAAAGGTCTCTGGGCCAGGCGGTGCAGCGAAACTGCTGGCCATGAAGCCCTCGACGTTGTCGTCGCGCATCTCGTCTTTAGGCATCAACCGCAGGACCCTGAGCTGAAGGGAACTCAGTAACAAGACAAGCCGCGATTCGCCAGCAAGACTGCCAGCGATGGCAGCTGGGGTGAAGGTTAGAGGGGTAGGTCTGAAAATCGGGAGCGGCTTGGCAGCAATCATGTATCTCTTGATCGTCCTTCTATTGATGCTAGTGCTCCCAGTAGGCTCGATCTGTGTCGAACATTCCTATCTACACAGCAATGCGCCGCTGATGATGTCGGTGGGGAAGTGGTTCGTGTTCTGGAGTGCTGGCGTCAGGTTGTTCCTCGCAGGGTTGCGACAATTCTTTCAGCCGCGATTTACCTCCGAACAAATATTCGGCATCAAAAGCGATGACGCGCTGCCGTTCGTGCGCGAACTGGGCGTGGCGAATTTCGCAACGGGGACCGTTGGCATAGCGTCGCTAGGCAATCCAGGTTTCACCCTGCCGCTGGCGATTATCGCGGCTATATTTTACGGCATTGCTGGCATCCGACACGTTGCGGACGGTGGAAGAACACGGAACGAGAATATCGCAATGGTAAGCGACCTATTCATCTCGCTGATCCTCGCTGCCTACGTCGCCTTCATAGCGCTCGCCTGACTCAGCGCCTTAATAAAGGTGCCCGAATCCGAAACGGAACCGAAGACGCCACCTTGCATCTTGATCATTTTTATTGCTGCTTGATGGTTTCCGAAATCTGTCGCACCGCAACAGTCAGACAGAAGCAGACATTCGAATCCCCGATCGTTAGCTTCGCGCATCGTGGTGTGCACGCACACGTCGGTAGTGATGCCTGTAAATACGATATTCCGGATTTCCGAGCGGCGGAGAATTAGCTCGAGATCAGTTGCATAGAAGCCGCCCTTGCCCGGCTTATCAATGATCGTCTCCTGCGGTAACGGCGATAGTTCAGGGATAATTTGCCAGCCTGGTTCGCCGCGCACCAGGATCCGTCCGTTCGGGCCTGGGTCACCTATGCCGGCACCGATCCGGCGGCTTCGCCATTGTTTGTTTAGCGGCAGATCCGAGAGATCGCTCCGATGTCCTTCGCGAGTGTGCAGAACGTGACATCCCCATGATCTCGCCGCGGCAAGTGCCAGGCGGAGCGGTTCGATCGCCGCGCGGGTGAGGGAAATGTCATAGCCCATCTTGTCCACGTAGCCGCCTTCGCCGCAGAAATCGAATTGCATGTCTATAACTATAAGAGCGGTATTTGCCGGTCTCAGGTCGCCATCAAATGGATAATCGTAGGGGTCTCCCTTGACGAACATCGTGACACCTCTTTTCAAGGAATTTAGCAGGCAGAACGATAGCAACCGAAGTCGAGAGTCGTCACTTAGCGGATTTGCCCTTTCCTGTCATTTGAACCGTCTGCATCTCGCTCGGCTTGAGATTGTCGAAGATAGTCAGAGTCCCCGAGTAGGAGGTCGCTTCGGTTGGCAGGAACTGGACCGCAACGTGGCATAGAGTCTCGCTCTTAGGAATTCCTTTGCCGCTCGGCATCAGGCTGTGGTCGACGCATTGGGTCGTGATCGAAAACGGAGATGGCGATGGGCTCCCGCTCGCGCTTTCCGTATCGACCAAAATTGGTAGCGCCTGATTCTTCTTGGTGGTTTTGCCGTCGTTTGTAACCGTCACGATCTTGGTCACCGTTTGACCCACCGAGACTGTGCCGAACTTCAACGTCTTGGGAGAAATCTTGAGCTTGCCTGTAACCGGCGTCGGAGTAGCGGTCGGTGCGGTGGCCGTGGCGGTCACGGTCGGCGTTGGTGTCTCGGTCGCCGTGGGTGTGCCAGCGGTTGACGTCGTAGTTGGCGTCGGCGATCCGGTCGATGTCGCGGTTGCGGTCGCGCTCTTGGTTGCGGTCGGGGTCGCACTTCCCGACGAGGTCGAGGTTGCCGTCGCAGTGGGCGTTGGAGTTGCGGTTGGCGTTGCTGTCTTGGTCGCCGTGGGTGTGACAGCGGTTGAGGTCGCAGTTGGCGTTGGCGATCCGGTCGATGTCTTGGTTGCGGTCGGGGTCGCACTTCCCGACGGGATCGGGGTTGCCGTCGCAGTGGAGGTCGGGGTTGCGGTCGGCGTGGTAGTCGCAGCGCCCGGCTGAATAGCGATGAAAAGAGGCTCGCCCAATTCGGTCTGCGGACCGCCTATAATGGCGCTGGGGGACTCGTCGAGCACTCCGGTGCTGGTTCCCAGGGGCGGATAGACATAGACATCGATAGCGAAAAGATCGTCCACATAGATGTTAGCGGTGGAATCCAGCGCGATGCCGACCGGGTACACCAGGCCAGTATTGCTCCCAGCGATCGTGGCAGTGGGGGCCTCGTTAAGCATCCCGGTGCTGCTTCCGAGAGGGGGATAGACGAACACATTGGCGGTGCCATTTCCAATACAGTCACCGCAGTCACTCACATAGATGTTGCGATTGGAGTCCAGCACGATGCCTTGTGGATGGATCAGGCCGGTGCTGCCACCGCTGATAGTGGCGGTCGGGGCCTCGTCTAACGTCCCAGTGCTACGTCCTAGCGCCGGGTAGATATAGACGCTGGCGGTGCCTGAATCCGCCACGTAGATGTTGCGGCTGGAATCCAGCGCGATGGCTGCCGGGTCGGTCAGGCCCGTGCTGCCGCCGCTGATGGTTGCAGTCGGGATTTCGTTGAGCAGCCCGGTGCTATGTCCGAGTGGCGGATACACGAACACACTACGGGAGAGATCCACTACATATATATTGGAGCTGGAATCCAGCGCGACACCTTGCGGTTCGACGAGGCCGGTGTTGATACCACTGATGGTCGCGAGTGGAGCGGTGTTGCCGTTACTTCCGGCTGGGTAGATGGACACATCAACGCCGTCCGAATCCGCCACATAGATGTTGGAGCTGGAGTCCAGTGCGATGCCCTGGGGGTAGATCACGCCGGTGGTCATAGTCGTGCTGATGGAGGAGCTGGGCGCCTCATTGAGCGACCCGGTGCTGCTTCCTACCGGCGAATAGACCGTCACCTTGGAGTCGACTGAATCCGCCAAATAGATGTTGCGGCTGGAATCCAGTGCGATGCCTTGTGGACCATCCAGGCCGGTTTTGTTCCCGCTGATAGTGACGGTGGGGGCCTCGTCGATCGGCCCTGTGCTGCTTCCCAGCGGGGGATAGACCAACACGCCTAGAGCTCCCGAATCCACCACATAGATTTTGTCGCCGGAATCCAGCGCGATGCCGACCGGGTTGATCAAGTCGGTATCGCCCCCTTTGATAGTGGCCAGCGGAGAGACATTGCCGCTGCTCCCGGCGGAATAGACAAGCACTTCGGCGCCGTTTCCAGTCGCCACATAGATGTTGCGATCGGAATCCAGCGCGAGGTCTTGTGGGGAGTTGAGACCGGTGTTGCTCCCACTGATGGTGGCGGTGGGGACCTCATTGAGCGACCCTGTATTTTTGCCCAGCGCCGGGTAGACATCCACGCTACCGGAGCCTGAATCCGCCACGTAGATATTGCTGCTGGAATCCACCGCGATCCCGACCGGGGCGTTCAGGAGGGTATTGTCACCGCTGATGGTGGCAGTGGGGGCTTCGTTGAGTGACCCAGTATTGCTTCCCAGCGGTGGATAGATAAACACGCTCTCGGCATTTAGGTCCACCACATAGATATTGCCGCCGGAATCCACCGCGATGCCTTCAGGGCTGTTTAGGCCGGTGTTGCTCCCGCCGATGATGGCGGTCGGAGCGGTGTTCCCCTTACTCCCCTCGGCGTAAATCGTGACGGTCTTGGTGCAAAGGTTGGTGGCGTATATGTTCCCATTTTTGTCAGTCGCCACAAATTGCGGCTGCGAAAGGCCGCTAGGGGTGGGCGCCAACGGGGATATGTCTCCGTTGCTGGCGGCTGGATAAGCCGTCACGGCCTTGGAGCATCCGTCGGTAACGAAGAGCGTCGGAGTGGATTCTGCGCTAAAGACGCGGCCCGAAAAGCAATAAAAGCCTAAAACAGCAAATGCGACCGCACAAAAGACGGCGATCAGGCCGATCCGCATTTTTCCCCCAAAATAGGCGATCGCTATAGCTAGCAAGAGAAAGCTTTCCTTTGCGCCGCCCCGAGCTGCCGACTACCAAGTCGCTGTTTACCGTGTTGGCGCGTGTTTTGGTAATCCTACAGATGTTCCAATAACGATGATATATCTACTCCGGAACCGCAGAGGCGGGACGCAGAAAGAAGATCGGCGCCGCGGGGATAAGCGCTCGAGCCGGCGTTCGTGGTCGCTGACGGCGGCGCTGCTAGCATTTAACAGGCGTCGGAAGCTCAGACGATTAGAGCTTTCCGGGAATCTCAACCCGCGCGTGAAAACCTCGTAAGAGATTTCTAATATGCGGTTGCAGTGTGCAGCTTTCGCGCGACGTTCATGTTGTTGCCGCCGAGCGACGGGTCGGTCGTAAGTGTGAATGTGTTGTTCACCGGGTCGAAGATCTCCGCAGTAGCCAGGGTCGATCCGCTTCCGTCTTCGCCGCCTGCAATCAGCACTTTGCCATTAGGAAGATTTACGGCTGTGTGATCAAACCTCGCGCTATGCATCGGGCCAACTCGAGTGAACGAGTTGGTCGAGAGATCGAACAGTTCGGCCGTGGCGAGAGCGTTCCCCGCGCTATCTATGCCGCCCGCGACCAGTACCGTCGTGGGTCCGATCGCCGTGGCGGTATGCTCCGCGCGCGCATCGTTCATATTTGTTCCGCCCAGATCCGTGGTCAACGTAAACGTGTTGGTCGTCGGATCGAAAATCTCCGCACTCGCCTGCGCAACTCCAGCGACGCCTTCGCCGCCTGCGATCAGGACCTTGTAGGTGCCGGAGTTGGTGAGAAACGTCGCCGTGTGTAATGTACGAGCCGCGTTCATCTGACTGCCGCCCAGCTCATCAGTGAGAGTAAAGGTGTTGCTATTGGGGTCGAACAGTTCGGCCGTTTGCAGCGCGGTCGTCCCGTTGGAGCCACCCGTAACCACGGCCGGGCCGGGACAGGAGTTCATGCGATCATAAACCTTTTCTCCGAATGCGGCAGCGTTCACGCGCTGTGTACTCATTGTGCCAGTCTGTGTGCCTATTACGACCTCGGCGGTATTCAGAACGGTGCCGCTCGCATCCTTCCCGCCCGCGATCAAAACCTGGCTAGTGCCCGTCAAGAACGTTGCGGTGTGACCCTGCCGTGAGTCGGTCATGCTCGAACCGAGGACGAACTTGTTGGTGCTATTGGAGAACGTCTCGGTAGTCTGCGCTACGCCGGTGGCGTCGAAACCGCCGGTCACCAGGACTGTAGCGCCCTGGGTCGTGTTGACCGCTGCCGCCGCATGGCCGTACCGGGCATCGTTCATCGTACTCCCGCCCAGCGCAGGTGCAGTCGTGAGTGTGAATGTATTAGTGCTCGGGTTGAAGACCTCGGCGCTGTTCAGAGGAGTGCCATCGGAGGCTTGACCGCCCGCAATCAAGACCAGCCCTGCGACAAACGGTGTTGGCACCTCGAATGGCGTACAGGTGGGGATTGCCGTCGGACTCGTGGAAGGCGTCGGCGTCGGGGTCCTACTTGTAGTCGGCGTCGGGCTCGGGCTGGGTGGCGGGGTCCCGCCCGGCGACGGAGTCGGACTCGGCGTCGGCGTCAAGGTGATTGTGCTAGTCGGAGTGTCGGTCGACGTGGCAGTGGGCGTGGCATTTTTTTGTTTGGCGTTCGCGTGCAGGTTCACAGTCGCCGAGGTTGGCCCCTTGGTCGCGTCACTGGTGATGAGGATGGTTGCATCGAGGTTCTTGCCGGGTCCATTCGCATCGAAGGCGACATCAACCTGCAGGACGTTATCCTTGCCGCTCTTTTCCTCGCCCGCGATTGTGATCTTTCCGCCTGCTGGAGCAAGCTGCGGCGGCGCTGTGATGATGAAATTGGCGTTGCTCGGCGGCCCGACCGTTACGTCCAGCGCCAGGGTCCCTTTGTTGGTGATGTGGAAATGCCTGGTCTCAGACGTGATACCCTTGTCGATATTGACGCGGTAGTCGATTGACTTGGGCGAGACAGAAAGGCTGCTGACGGGTGTTCTGCTGTCTCGTGACGCATCTGGATCCGACTGCGCGATCGTCGGAGTGACAAACGCCAGCAGCAGAAACAAAAGGGAGAAACACGCGGCGGCGCTCGACCCCGCTAACCAATTGAATCGCGATGTTTCCAGGATTTGCGATTAAGCCCCCGCTCCGGCATATGTCGGACGACTTCTCTGCGAGGCTGTAGCACAGTGCTGACTCGGTGTCATCAGACTTAGCGACGGCAGGATGAGGTTACACTTTGCGCCCTTGTTCCGTTTGACCCCGCCACTAGACGATGCGGTTCGTCGCTTCATCGCGAATCAGGAGCATGCGGAACTTTCCTATCCCGAAGTGGGCGCGTCGGCTGACTCTGTGCCCCACGGATATACCGTTGATCGCAATCGCATCGAACTCGGCAGCGGCGAGCGAGTCTGGCAGCGCGCGGTCGCAGCAGTTCGTGCGTGGCGAATGTTCAATATTCCGTGGTTACGTCTGTACTGGCCTGACACTCCGATAGAGGTCGGAGCTGTTGTCGCCGTTTCTGTCCGCCATTTCGGTTTCTTTTCATTGAATGCGTGCCGAATTGTGTATGTCGTCGACGAAGATGGCGCTGCGACAGACGTGCCAGTCAGCCGCTTCGGGTTCGCCTATGGCACACTTGGGGAGCACGCCGAGAGCGGCGAAGAGCGCTTCACAGTCGAATGGGACCGTGCGAGCGACAAAGTCTGGTACGACATCCTCGCTTTCTCACGTCCACGGCACACGCTGGCGAAACTCGCGTACCCGCTATCACGTTCGATGCAGAAGGCATTCGCCGACTGTTCAAAAGTGGCAATGTCCAACGCAGTAACCAAACGCGTCTGATGAGACTTATTTTTACCGAGCGTGAAACTCTCGCAAGTCCTTAACCACTCCCTGCATCTGTTCCAACAGATCGCTGAGCGGTTCAACCTGGCGACTGGTGAGCTCGACTAACGGCATTTCAGCATAAAGCTGTTCCAAAGCCTCTGGCGACTCGGCGTTGACGATCGTCACCGCGTGGTTCTGGCCGTGATACGCACAATCAAATCTTTTCGAGCTGAGTTGCTGGCGAACCCATTCGATTTGCGCCTCGAACCCTTCAGGACGAGGGAGTTTGTCCATGATTCCATCGATAGGTCGGGTAAATACAAGGAACTTCATTCGATTGCTCTTCCGAGCTTCAGCCTGCATTCGACTGTTTGAGGAATTCGATCTCTTGCTTCGTCGATCGCCGTCCGAGCGCCTGGTTTCGGGTGGGAAACCTGCCGAAGCGCCGAATTGTCTCAAGATGCGACTCGGCGGACTTCCGGATTGCCATACCTTCCAGGGATTCGCAGTACTCGTCCGCGAGAGCAACGGCCAAGCGGACCGAATCCATTTGATCGTTCAGATGTTCACTGTGTTCGAAGGGCAAATAGAAAAACATCCGCATGATTTGCGGCACGTCGCGATCGAATCCGGATGCAATAGCGTGGCGGCTGACCTCGAGCGCTTTGGCGTCGGTCGCAAACGCTCGCGCAGTGTCACGGAACATGTTGCGCGGGAACTGGTCCAGCAACAACACCAATGCGAGGCAAGTTCGCGGCTTTGTTTTCCAGCCGTCAAGACGCCCACACGCTGCGTCCCGGTAGCTGCTCAGAAAGAGGGCTTTACAAAGCCTGTCGAAGTCCGGGTCGGGGACAAACCATCGCGACAAAATCTGGAAACCATCTTTGGCGCGATGATCGGGCGTGAACCAGAAATTGAGGATACGCTCCGCGTGCGAACCGGTACGTCCGGTTTTAGTAACGTCGCTGGAGGCTACACTTCGTTTAGACTTTGACCCTGGATTTCTCACGTCTCGCTCTTGAGCGTGCGCCGGCCCTCATCGCGTCTAGGCATTCAGGTCCTCAAGGAGCGTACTGGCATCCTTCAAGTCCGCGGTATCGAAACCCTCAGTGAACGATCCGTAGATTTCACCCAGCAGGGACCGCGCCTCTTCGCGGCGATTTGAGTCTCGCAACAGCCGCGCGAGACTGTTGCTTGCGCGTAACTCCCATGACCTGGCTCGTTGTTCGCGTGACATATCGAGCGCCGAGTGAAAGGACTGCTCGGCTGCAGCAGCATTCGCTAAGTCGTTGCCCAATAAGAGCTCACCCTTCAGGCGATGCAACTCCGCTTGATAGTACCGTTGGCCGGTCCGCTCGACGAAAAGGAATGCTTCTTCGATCGCGGCGAGCGCCTCCTCGAACCGTCCGGCGCGCCCTAGAGCCGTCGCGACAAAGGTGAGACCACGATCGGCTATATATTCGGAGCCGGCAGTTTTAAGCTGCGACATGTGGGTTCTCATCTTTGTGATGCCACCCTCCAGGTCGCCGTCGAGCACATCGGCCCATCCAAGATAGATCTCGCTGAGCGCCCGGCCGGTGAACAAACCCGAAGCGGTCGCGATTGCGAGTCTGGCCTCCGCTCTGGATCGCATTTGCCGCGTTTCGCGCCGAAGCTCGCAAATGTACGTTGCGAAACCGTGCAAGTCGCCGATCATGCTCCTGGAACTGTAGTTGTTTGTTGCGGTCGCGCTATTCATTCGCTCCAGCGCGCGATCGGGGTAACCAAGAAACCACAAGTTCCAGCCTGAAAGGATGCGATTGTTTTCCAATGTGTAGAAAAGCTGAATCTGCGTCTGCGCCTGGGAAATCTGCGCTACCCGGTCGCGCGTGAGACCAGTTGCGGGTTCGGTTATCGTTTCCAGAACTGTCCATGTTCGATCGAAAGCATCGGCGGCGGCTTGGAAATCCCCCGCGACCATTTTGGTGTAGGCCAGCCAATTGCCGGCTTCCGCGAGAAGTCCGTCGGCGGCGTGCTCCTCGGCGCGCGCCATCAACTCGGAAGCGATCGCTCCCGCTCTGGGCACGTCGGGACGCATCTGCCGCGCGAAGAAAATACCGAAAAGCGCCCACCAACTTTTTCCCCAGTTGATGCCGGGGCGTTGACAAAGGGCCAGTGCACGCTCGGTCGATCGTTCGACTTCGGGTGAAGCTAGTCCCTTAATATCTCCGAGGGCGCTATGGGCCAGGTTGCGAAGGTCTAACTCCCGGTCGGCGCGCGAGTCGTCGTCAGGAAGCTTCTGCAGCAGATCAAGTCCGGTTTCAAAAAGCTCGACTGCCTCGATCAACGAGCCGCGCGTTTCGGTCTGCTGGATGGCGAGCAGACAATATTCGACCGCCTTTCCCGGATTGCCGCTGCGGGCGTAATGGTGGGTCAGCGCGGCGAGATGATCGTTCAGGTTCTCGCGATAGACCAACTCCATGCCGGCGCCGATTCGTTCATGCAACAACCGCCGGCGTTCGTTGAGAACCGAGTTGTAAGCCACGTCATGGGTAAGCGCATGCTTGAACGTGTACTCGATGTCACCTACTGCCGGCTGCTCGTAGATGAATTCACCTAGCTGGAGCTCGGACAGCAACGAATTCAGGGCAGACGCTTCCGAATCCGTTTCCTCTCGCAACAGTGTCGGCGCCGTCGTTGTTCCTTCGCGTTTCCCGCTCGCGATCGCCGGGATGGCTGGCGGCTCCCATACTTTACGAACCAGACCGAGCTTGAACTCCATTCCGATGACAGCGAGGGTCTGCAGCAAATCTTTCTGAACCGGCGGTAGTCTGTCGATACGGGCGGCCAGGATTGCCTGGACTGTCGGCGGGATCTTCAGCTCTCGCAGCGGCTTGGTCAGTCTGAGGTGGCCGTTGCGGGCCAGCGCTCCTTCGTCGAGGAGTACCTGCACAGTCTCTTCCATGAAGAAGGGGTTGCCCTCGGTCTTTTCGATGATGATCCGTTTGAGCGGTGCTAATTCCGGCTCGTCCCCGAGCAGAGCGGTTAGCATCTCATCCGCGCTCTCGCTGCCCAGCGGGTCGAGCCGCAACTGCGTGTAGTAGGTTTTGTTCCCCCACTCGTGACGGTACTCGGGCCGATAGTTGACCAGGAACAGGATGCGCGCGGTGCCGATAGAGTCTGCGAGCAAGTTGAGAAATGCCTGCGACTCGCTATCGAGCCAGTGCAGGTCTTCGAATACGACGATGAGCGGCTGGTTCAGGCTCTCGCGCAGAAGGATTCGTTTAACCGCGTCGAGTGCGCGATGCTTTCGAGTCTGCGCCTGGATCTCCGCAATTTGGTTGCCCTCATCGCTGATGCTGAGCAGGCCGTACAGGTACTCGAGCGTATCTTCCAGCGAACGATCGAGTGTGAGGACCTTGCCGTTGATCTTCTCGCGCCGCTTGCGCGCATCATCGTCGGACGAAATCTCGAAGTACGAGTACAGCAGGTCGATCATCGGCAGGAATGCCGAGGCCTGTCCGTGTGAGACCGAGAACGCTTCGAGCACCATCCATTCCGATTGCGATACCGCCTTGAACTCGAAGAGCAGGCGTGACTTGCCGACGCCGGCCTCAGCCACCGCCGCGACGATCTGGCCGTGCCCCGCCTTCGCCTGGTCCGCAGCTCGCTTCATCGCTTGTATTTCATTCTGCCGCCCGACGAACTTGGTATATCCGCGTCCCGCAGAGCGTTGCAGACGAGTACGCAGAGGCCCCAGCCCGGTTACCTCGTACACCTCGACCGGTTCGCTGACCCCCTTGATGCGCGCAGGTCCCAGGTCATTGATGGTGAAGTAGCCCTCGACCAATTGCCGCACGGCGCGGCTCATCGCGATCGATCCCGGTGGCGCCAGCGCCTGTAATCGCGACGCCAGGCTTATCGAGTGACCGATCGGTGTATATTCGGTGTCTGTCTCACCGGTCTTGATCGTTCGCACCACCACTTCACCCACATTGACTCCAACTCGGATCACGACGGGAGGCTCTCCATGCTCGCGCAGCCGGTTTGAGTAACTCCTGAGATCTTGCTGCATACGCAAAGCGGCATAGAGCGCGTGCTGTGGATGATCCTCGAGCGCAATTGGCGCGCCGAATACCGCGAAGATTCCGTCTCCCGTCGACTGCGCGACGTACCCTCCGTAACGGTGGACCGCTTCGATCATCAGCTTGAGCGCCGGATCGACGATCGCACGCGCATCTTCCGGATCGAGGTTCTCGATCAGCTCCATCGATCCCTTGATATCGGCGAAGAGCGCGGTCACGGTCTTCCGCTCGCCTGCATTGGCGGACAAGTCAGGCAACTCCCGCGCGGGCGTGGCCTCGCCCGAGGCAGTCTTGGCGGCAGCGGGCCGTTTACCTTTCGCCTCGAGGTTGAAGCCGCAATCGCGGCAGAACTTCGCGGGAGCCGTATACTCCGCACCGCACTTGGGACACTTGGCGGCGAACGGGCTTCCACACTCGGCGCAGAATCTGGTGCCGGCCGGATTTTCGGAGCTACATTTGGGGCAGCGCATCATCCAGGTGCGCGCGCGCTACGGCTTGACCACCTCGCCGCGATGGTTCTTGTACATGCGGTCGCGCCAGGCGAATACTTCGGCGAACTTTGGATCTTCGCCGAGCTGGTCGAGGTAAACCATCCGCACCGGCGGCTCAAAGAAGAAAAACTCCTGCGGAGCCGCCTTGAAGAGCATCAACATCGCCGCGACGGTTATGTCGGCGCGAGTGAATGTATCGCCGACCAGGTATTCGCGTCCTCTCAGCGTCTCCTTAAGACTCGTCAGGATCCTCGTGACCGTGAGCCTGCTCTGCTCTTCCTCGAATGGTGAGTATCCATACTTTTCTGCGAAGTAGTTTCCGCTCTTTTGTGCTTCGGGGTCATCGATGCGGAGCAGGCGCCCCGTGATCATCACGCGGCCATGAGGCCCCAGCGCGTTGAGCGCGACTTCTTCCCATAGCGTCGCCGTCGCGCGCTCTTTCGCGGATTTCGGCAACAGCGCCGGCTCTGGTCGCGTTTCCTCAAGCCATTCCAGAATCGCGCTCGAATCCGGAATCATCTTATCGTCGGTGATCAAAACCGGGACCAGCGCCTGGCCGGTCAATTTCTTCACCGCGGCTTCATCGACGCCGGCCTCGTAATTCTGCTTCTCATAGGGCAGTTTTTTGAATGCGAACGCCCATCGGACCCTCTCCGACCAGGGCGATCCGTACATTGTGATCAGCTTGGTTGTGCCCATGATACGAGACCTCCGTGAGTCCGCCCTTCTCAATGTCTTTAGTTGCTCGCGCAGATCGTAGGGTAATCGAACCTGGCCGCCAACGATTTCTGTCTGAACTCTCGCTGAACTCGGTCTGAACTTTACTAGGCCCGTCCAAGGCGTCGCGCCTATGCGTCCGGTGGACAGAGAAGTAGACTCCGCAAAAGCCACCAAATGCTCGACGATCTTGTCCAGTTCGACGATTTTGTATTGAAGCGCTCTGCCGGCGAGCTCCGTCGCGGCGACGCACTCGTTCCGTTGCAGCGGGTTCCGCTCGAACTTCTCGTTTTGTTGCTGGAACGCCACGGGCAGTTGGTTACCCGGCAGGAGATTCTGGAGCGTGTGTGGGGCAAGGGGGTTTTCGTCGACGGCGAGACCAGTATCAACACCGCGGTGCGAAAGCTGCGCCGGGCGTTGTCAGACGATCCCCATGCGCCGCGATTCGTCGCGACTGTGCCTGCCAGGGGTTATCAATTCGTTGCGGAAATCCGTCTGCCGAGGTCGGGTATTGCCGAACGCCTCAAGGGACCGCGATCTTCCGTGATGGTAGGACGCGGGAGTGAGCTAGCCTCATTAACTCGTGGACTGGACGACGCGGTGGCGCGGAGCGGGCGGCTGTTCCTGATTTGCGGCGAACCCGGCGTCGGCAAGACGCGGCTTACCAGCGAAGTGGCGATCGAGGCCGAAGCAAAGGGAATGGCGTTGATGGTGGGGCACTGCTCCGAACACGATGAAGCCGTCGCCTACCTTCCTTTCGTCGAGATTCTGGAAAACTTCGTCGAACGCAATGGTCCTCCGGATCGTTTGCGTGCCGCGTTGGGAGCCGAGGGCTCCGAACTTGCCCGTTTACTTCCCAAACTCAAAAGCATCGTGCCGGAACTTCCTCCCTCGATTGCTTTGCCACCTGCTCAAGCGCGACGCCTTCTGTTCAACAGTTTCTTCGACTTTGCGACCCGCGTCGCTTCGAGCCGCGCGGCAGTAATGATCCTCGAGGATCTTCATTGGGCCGACGATTCGACTTTGTCCCTGCTGGATCATATCGCGCGGCGGATCTCGGACCTGCCGCTGATGGTTATCTGCACGTATCGCGACGTGGAGATGAACCTCACACCGGAGTTGGCAAGAACGCTGGAGGCTCTCGTGCGCAGCCGGCTTGGGACCGAGATGAGGCTCCGACGCCTGCCTTCTCGGGAAGTAGCGACCATGCTGAGCAGCCTGAGCGGAAAGCCGCCGCCCGAGCGCGTCGTCGCCGAGATGTTTGCCGAGACGGAAGGCAATCCGTTCCTCGTCGAAGAGCTGTTTCGTCATCTCGAAGATGAAGATCGACTCTACGATTCGGCGGGGCAATTCCGTTCCGAACTCCAGATCGGCGAGCTTGATGCCCCGCGCAGTGTTCGGCTGGTGGTGGCGCGACGAATGGCGCGGGTAAGCGCACTCACTCGGAACACAGTGGCGGCCGCATCGGTGATAGGAAGAGTCTTCAGCTTCGAAGTTCTTCAGCTCCTATCCGACGTCGACGCCGACTCGATTCTGGGATGTTTGGAAGAAGCGGAGAATGCCGGCTTGCTGGTATCGGTCGCGACCGGTTCACAAGCGCGGTTTACATTTTCCCACGAGCTCATTCGTCAGGCCGTGATAAGCGGTTTGTCGGCGATGCGGCGCCAGCGGCTGAATTTGAAAGTAGCGGAAGCAATCGAGCGGATGACTTCCCCAAGCTACAAACCGGCCTCTGCCGCCAGCCGCGACGAGCTAGCTGCTCAGCTCGCGCATTATTACGCTCGCGGCGGAAATCCTCGCAAGGCAGTCGAATACTATCTTAGCGCTGTGCGACAGCTTGCGGACCTCGGCTCCAACGTGGAAGCGATTGCACTGTTCAACGCCGCGCTTGAACTATTGCGAGAGCTACCGGATGACGACTGGCGCGCAAAGCTGGAGATCGACCTTCGATACACTGCCCACGGACCATTGGGAGACAGCAAGGGGCTGGCATCGACGGAAGTAGAAGAGTCCATCAACCAGGCGATGGCGCTGTGTAGAAGGGCCGGGATCAACTGGGAGAGAACCTGGTGGGCGCTCTATAACGCGTTCTGGGTTCACCATCTCCGTCCCGATACCCGCAGGGCTCGCGATATTGCCGCTGAGCTTGTTACGCGGGCAAAGGAGAATGGGACCGCCGCGCAGATGGCAGAGGCGGATACTTCGCTCGCCTGGGTCAGGATGTACTTGGGTGATTTCGAGCTTGCCGATCAAGGTTTGGAGCGGGCGTGGGTGAGCCTTGAAACGATTCAGAACCCAACATCAGATATGCCGCCGGATAAAGTCGACCAGCAATTGCAGACAATCCGGCGACTGGGGACCCGGCAGAATAACCGCATGGTATCCGGATGGAACCTGTGGTTCCTGGGATATCCGGATAGCGCAATCGAGCGAATGAATATCGCGACGGCGATCGCTTATTCCGGGGTCAAGACGATGCTCGCCGACATCCACGGATTCGCCAGCTATATTCACGAGCTTCGCCGCGAACCTGAGCCGATGAAAGCGCGGGCCGAGGCAAGGCTGCAATTGTCGATCGAATCGGGCTATGCAAGCGGCAGGGCGCTCAGCGAAATCTACCTGGCCTGGAGTGCCGCGATGGCCGGGGACCTGGAGTGTGGCATCGCGCGCATACGTCAACAGATGGCTGAACTGAAAGCCAGCGGCTGCGAGTACATGTCTGACCGGTGCCTCTCGTTCATTGCGATTGCGCTCAGGGAAATGGGACGCTTCGATGAAGCGCTCACAGCCATCGATGAATCATTTTCCTTCACCGCGAGAACTGGCCAGCATTACTATGAGGCCGAGCTGCATCGGCTAAAGGGCGAGCTGCTGGCCTCTCGGAACCCGTCAGATGCCGACAAGGCTGAGCGATGCTTCCGCACCGCGATCGATATCGCCCGCAAGCAGCATGCGCGTTCCTGGGAGTTGCGCGCGGCTACCAGCCTCGCACGACTTGCGAAAGGCACCGAACGCGAAGCTGAGGCGCGAGCTGCACTGGCGGCAACCTACGGATGGTTCACCGAAGGTTTCGATACCCAGGATCTAAAAGATGCGCGAGCGCTGCTCAACCAGACAGGGTCTTCTCCAAACCGTCATGGTGGAAGCTCGCCTCCGGCAGGACGGTAGAAAGGCGGTCCACCTGAACCACTCACACATGCCGAAGGTTGTCGAATGCGATATGTCATCAGCCGGCGGACCTTGCGGCCTGCAGTTTGGCTCTTACTTCGTTGATGTATTGGGCAGCTTGCGCCCGCGTCTGGATCGTTTGCACCCGGGCTAGTATGGCGTGCTCCTGGCCCGCCGGCGAAAGCGCCAGATCGCGACGCATAGCAACATGCACGAAGCCCGGCAGGTTTCCGCTGTCAACCGTGCCTTCCGGTGCCGGCGCCTGCCGTGCAATCGCCGCGGTGGCCGGGACTTCCGGGACCGGCAAAGTGACCGGCGCGTCCATTCTCGGTTCGGTCAGGGACAGAAGCGGTAACACGTGATTGGCGGCCTTATCCCGTTCCGTGAGTGGCGCCAGCCCGTACGCGGCCTCGATGGTGGCCGGAATGGAGCTGTGGTCGTATAGGCGATGATCAATCAGATTGGAGGGGATGAAGGGCGAAACGATCACAGCGGGCACCCGGACGCCATATTGAGCGAAGGTGAAACCATACTGGTTGTATTTTGAAAGTGGCGCGGTGTCGCCGGGTTGTATGGCGTCGGGAGGGGCTACATGATCGTAAAAGCCGCCGTGCTCGTCCCAGGTGATGATCAGTAAGCTCGTGTTCCAGTGCGGCGAGTTGCGAATGGCCTCATAGGTGGCCTTAATCAGTCTCTCGCCTTCCGTTACACCATCGATCGGATGCTGCGAGTTTCCGCCTTTGAAGGTGCCTGAGACCGTGTCGCCGTAGTTCGGCTCGATCCAGGTATAGAGCCAAGGATAGTTGGGAGCCGCTACTGCGGCAGCGAATTCATCGTATTGGTGTATATCGGCAAGTGTGATGCCCTTGAGCGCACCCACGAGCGGAAAGTCGTCCCCGGAATAGATCCGCCAGCCGGTGGGTGATCTACGCTTCAGGGCATCGAAAATCGAGCTATTCGAAAATGGGATGCCGTCAATCGTTTCCCATGTGAGAATCTCGGCAGTAGTCGGGCTGTGGTCCAGCCCGTCTGAGGAGGCCGCACAAGCGAACAGGCGGTTCGGCCAAGTCGGACCGGGTATCGATGCATGCCAGCTGTCGCAGACCGCAAAGCTCCTTGCGAGGGCATTGAGGACCGGCAGTTGCTCGCGCGAGTAGCATTTCATGATCTCCCCATAGTTGCCGGGGGCATTGCCCTCGTCCTTCGTGTGCGAGAAGGCGTAATCGCTCACGAAGCCGCTGTTATTAATTGTGGGATAGGAGCCTCCCGGTGGGTAGGCTGCGTTCGTACCACAAAGCTCTTCCAGCACGTCGAGAAATTCGTGGCCGGGGTCTACTGGCATCGTCTCGTCGGCCGGTTGTGCGACTGTGTAGCTCTGGCCTCGATAAGCGTTGGACTCGGTGCCTGTGAGTCCTTTTATCGTCGTGGGCTCTCCGCTCGCTGCATCCGTTCCGGTGATTCCCGAAAAGCCCAGCATATGATCGAACGAGCGATTCTCCAGCATTAGTACAAAAATGTTCGTTATCGCGACAGGCATCGTGTTTAATTTTCGCAAGGCGCGCGGGCCCTGAGAGCGTTTCCGACCCTTGCGGAAGACATTCCTTTTTACATTCCTTTTCTTCGGGAACTGCAAGATCAGAGACTCAGTGCCCCGCGGGCTCGAGCGGCCAGGTGAATGAATCCGGCAAGTTGCTTGCGTCGATAAGACTGTTGGTGAGGATGCGGTGCAGGCGCGCCCATTCTTTTCTGGCGTCGGGACTTGGCGTGCCGTGCGCCAGGTTGTCGAGTTGCAAAGGATCGCTCTTGAGGTTGTACAGCTCATATTCGGCCCGGCCGCCTTCCATCCCAAAGTAAACCGCGTAGGTCCAGTCGCCTTCGCGAATCGCCCGGATGTGGCCCGCCGGGACATCGGCCGGAAGGAAAAACAAATCGTCGAAAGAGAAGACGGTATGATCCTGAACGCTCGTCGATGGGTCCTTCATAACAGGCACGATGCTCTTGCCGATGGCATAGGACTCCGCGTTCGCAATGCCCGCGAGATCGAGAATCGTCGGCAGAAGATCGAGGTGGTCGTAGAACGCCTCGGTCTCGCGCGGCTCCGGAAAAAGTTTCGGATTGTGGACGATCAGCGGGACGTGGATCATCTCTTCATATGCTGAATAGGCCTTCTCGCGCATCCCGTGTGACATGCCGCCCTCACCGTGGTCGGCGAAGCGCAGGATGATGGTGTGGTCCATCAGCCCCGTTTCCTGGAGAGTGTCGAGCACCGTCATGATGTGCTGGTCGACGACGGTGTTCAGGTAGGCGTAGAAATTTACGTATTCATTGCGCGCTTGCGCGGTTGCGATTGGCGAGAATGTGTTGAAGGCCGCGCGGGCGGCACTCTGCACGCTCGGCTTGGTCGAAAGATCGTCGGCATAGTTGGGCGGCATCTCAATACCGAGGTTAACGAAAGCCTCGCGCTTATAGCCGGCCATCTTGTAGAAATTTGGATAGACGTAAACGTCGTGCGGATTGACCAGCGAAACGAACAGGCAGAACGGTTTGCCCAGCTTGGGCGCGCGATTCTTCAGATACTCGACGACACCTTCGCCGAACCCCGGCGTCTGGCCACGATTGGCCGTACTGCCGCCGTTGACGTAGCGTCCATCGTTATCGGGGTCGGCGCCGCCCAAGGTCGCGCTCCCGTTGAATTTGCCGAACTCGGTAGGCTGCCATTGCTCGATCGCGTTGCCGGCGTCGGGCGGGTTCCATCCTGACCAGCCGTAATTTTCCTCCATCGCTTTTATGTCGGCCTCGGTCCAGTCTTCGCCGCCATTTCCGATCGCCGCGTTGGAGGCATAGCTCAAGTGCCATTTGCCTTTCCAGACAACCTCGTAGCCGGCCTTCTCCTTGAGCAGCGAGGCGATGTTCGGCTGACGGTTCTGATGCACCAACCCGGGCCACAGGAAGGTCCGCGTCACGCGGTTGATAGGCGCAAAACGGCCCGTCATCATCAGCGCTCGCGACGGCGAGCATTGCGTGACCGCGGTGTAAGCACGATTGAAATAGAGACCGTGGCGCTTCAGCCGCTGCAGGCCGGGCAGGTTCTTCTCAGCCCATCCACTAGGCCAGTGCATATGATGACGCTCCTGGTCGGTCATCAAGACGACGATATTGGGCAATTTCGGGACGTCGGCCGCATCGCTGGCGGAAGCGCGCGCGATCGAACTCCGTGGCATCGGCGAGAGCGCCGCCGCGATACCCATTCCAGCGCCGAGCTGCAGCAATCGCCGCCGACTGATCGAGCTCGAAAGGTTCGGGGCCTTGTCCGTATCGGTGTACGATGCGGACTCTGCCGTCGTGCCGCCTTTCGCCAGTCCCTTTAGATCCGAATGTCGGTTGCGGGATCTAGCCATCAAGAGACGGTATCAGGTTCTAGGTTGGGAACTGCCCCCCTAGCCCCCTAGTTCTTTCGCACGTTCCGGAATGGGCCGGTGTCGAAGCGGGGTTCTTTCGGTAGTTCGAGCACACGCTCGGCGATGATGTTGCGCTGAATTTCGTCAGTGCCGCCCGCGATCGATACGGCGGGTACCGATACCAGAATTTCGGCGATGATTCCTTCCCGCGGGCTTTCGCGTCCAGTGAGCATCGCGTCTGTGCCCGTAATCAGCGTATGCACGCGGGAGCAGGCTCGCGCGACGTGACTGGCGGCGAGCTTTCCAAGCGAGCCTTCCGGACCCTGCGGCCGCCCCTGTTGCTGAGCGGCGCGCGCGCGGCGTGCGGTCCACTCGGCGGACTTGGCCAGCGTCATCAGCCTGGCTATCTCCTGGCGGATGTAAGGGTCCTTGTTGGCGCCCGTCTCCTTCGCGCGATCGATGATGAGGTCAACGCGGCCGGCGCGTTGCGGATACCATGTATAGGGCTGATTCGCTTTTTCGGTTTCGGCGCGCTCTTCGGCGTGTATCTTTCCGACCCGCGTCCCGCGCTTTGAAGGTGCCGGCAACCCGTCGGCGCCGCGGCGCTCGTGGGCGAGCGTCGTCATCGCCACCTTCCACCCTTCGCCGACACGCCCGACCAGATTCTCCTTCGGCACTTTCGCGTCGGTGAAGAACACCTGGTTAAACGACGCGTGACCGTTCATCTGCTTGAGCGGCTGCACGTCGACGCCGGGTTGCTTCAGATTGATGACGAAATACGAGAGCCCCTCGTGCTTCGGCGCGTCCCAATCGGTGCGGGCGAGCAACAGGCCATGGTCGGCATGATGCGCACTGGTCGTCCAGACCTTCTGTCCGTTGACGATCCAGAAATCTCCTTTCAAGTCCGCGCGGGTGGTGGCGCCGGCAAGATCGGAACCGCTGCCCGGCTCGCTGAAGAACTGGCACCAGGTATCTTCGCCGGTGAGAATACGGCGCAGGAACTTCTTTTTTTGCTGATCCGATCCATGCTCGAGCAGCGTTGCCGCGGCCAGCAATCGCACTCCGGAGTTAGCGGCGCGGACTGCGCCCACGTTGGCGAACTCCTCTTCCACCACTCGCGCCAGCGCGTGCGAAAGTCCGCGGCCGTACCATTCCTTCGGCCATTGCGGCATTCCCCATCCTGAATCAGCGAGTTTGATCCGCCACTCCAGCAGCGACATATCAGGATCCCAATTGGCCGCCAGCCATTCGCGCACTTCGGAACGCACCTCGGCATCGCTGACCGTGCTCATCGCTCAACTCCCCAACGTTGCATCAAGAGTTCCCGGTGATAACTCGGTTGACCGAGGAACACCTCAGAGCTTTTGGCTCGCTTGAACCAGAGATGCGTGTCGTTGTCCCAGGTAAATCCGATGCCGCCATGAATCTGAATACATTCGGCTGCAGTATGGAGGTACGTTTCGGAAGCGGCAGCTTTCGCAAGACTGGCGAGCGCAGGCCACTCGGGATCGCCGGCCGCGACAGCTTGAGCTGCGTAGTAGGCCGCCGATTTGGCCAGCTCCAGGTCCAGCAGCATATCGGCGAGCTTGTGCTTGATCGCCTGGAACGAGCCTATGGTCCGCCCGAACTGCACCCGCAGCTTCGCATAGTTTACCGCCGAGTCGAGCAGGGCCTGGGCGCCGCCCACCATCTCGTTGGCAAGCGCGATCGCCGCCCGATCGAGAGTACGGAGGATTGGCTCTGCGCCATTATCGAGGCTGCCGAGCAGGTTCGCATGAGCGCCGCGAAAATCGATGCGCGCGACCTTGCGAGTCGGATCCATAGACTCCAGAAGGCGTCGTTCCACGCCGCCAGCATTCGCGTCGAGCGTGAACAGCGCCAACCCCTCGAGGCCGGTAGTCTTCCCTGCACGTGCGGCGACAACCAACAGATCCGCAACGTGGCCGTCCACGACGAAGCTTTTGACTCCGTCGAGACGGTAACCGTCCGAATCGGGAGTGGCGACAACCTTGATGGCTGCTGGATCCCAATTGCCATCGGGCTCGGTGATTGCGAGCGTCGCGATGCGTGCCCCTTTTGCGATCTCCGGCAACAGGGCAGATTTCTGCACTTCGGTGCCAGCACTCAGAATCGCATTGGCAGCAAGCACGGCCGAGGAAAAATAAGGAGCGCACAGCAGCGCGCGGCCAAGTTCCTCCGTAACGATGCAAAGCTCCACCATGCCAAACCCTGCGCCACCATATTGCTCGGGTATGTGGATGCCGGGCAGGGCCAGATCCTCGCTAAGTTGGCGCCACACCGCGGGATCGTAACCCTCGGCAGTCGCCATCAGGCGCCGGACCTCGGTAGTTGGAGATTTGTCGTTTAGAAATCGCCGAACCGCCGAACGGAATTGATCCTGCTCGTCGGTGAAAGCGAACTGGATTCTGCGGCCGGACGCCGATGTCGATTGGTGAGACGTGCTCATGATGCCTCCAAAGGTGCTCCCAGAGACCCTCGCGCCGCAAGAGATCACATATTAAGGCGGAGGCCCCGGGGTTTCGTCCTGAACGGCAATGGGATCATGAGCGGAAGGCAAACAGTCCGGCATCCGGATCTCGCCGTCTTCCAATCGAGGCGGAAATGAGTTGCGCGGCGAGCATCGAAAACGTGATTCCGTTGCCCCCATAACCCAGTACGGCGTAACAACGCGGGTACCCTGGAATGGGACCGATGCTTGGCAGCCCGGTTTCGCTCTGACCGAACGAAGCAGTCCATGCGAACTGTGCTCGCGAGTCGACCTTCGGCAGCAGCCTAGCCAGCTTATTCTCAAGAATTCTTGCCTTTGCGCCGAGCTTGGCGTCGCGTTCGGGCTCGTCGGTGAATTCTTCATCTTCGCCGCCACAGATGATGCGTCCGTCGATGGTGGCGCGCACATAGAGGTATGGGTCTTTCGCTTCCCAGATGAAGCACTCGCTCGGCCAGAGATGTTTGGGTTGTGGCTTTGTGGCAATCACCCAAGTCGAAGCGACGCTGTGTCCATGAGCAGGCACGATTTTCGGCAACTCGTAACCTGTGCAGAGCACGATTTGTCGAGACTCAATCGTGTAGCCATCTTTCGTCACCGTCAATGCGGCGCGTTTCCCTGATTGGATATTGACGATCTCGTGGGGCGCGAAAAGCCGTGCGCCGAGCTGTTGAGCTCGTCGGAGGAATCCTGAGGCGAGGGCCCGCGGATCGGCGGCTACACTTTCGGCGCTCACAATCGCCGCCGCTCGAGACAAGTCGAAGCGATCGCGGAGCTCACGCCGGTCGAGATACTGGCTGGGCAATCCGAGTCGCACACGGGCACGAACCTCTTTGGCGATTCCCCGCGCATCGAGAACATCCCCCGCCAGATAAACCGACGGGCGCAGGCTCATCGAAGCATGAATCCTCTCGTCTTGGGTCAGTTTGTAAAGCGCGTCAAGCGCAGCTTTGGATCTCAACCACGCACGCTCGGCTGGCCGGATCCCGATCTCGCGCTTCAGGTGAATCAACGGAGTGTCGATCTCGAATAATAGCAGAGCAGTGCTTGCAGGTGTGGACCCCATCAACAGTCCACGCCGATCGATCACCACAACCTTATGACCCTCTCGCACGAGCGAATAAGCGATCAGCGCCCCACTGATTCCAGCACCTACGACGAGGATATCCGTCTTTAGATCTCGCTCCATATGCTGGGTGGCCGGTGTGCGACGCGGATAAGCCGTCCAGACAGGTATGCCGCACCGCAGATTCTTTTTGGCGGTTAAACTCATATCTTTGAACTTGTGGAATGAACCGCAGACGGTCCGTTTATCGAGCAATCCGACGGTCAGCGTGCTGGAACTATGTTTTGGTTGACCCTGAAGAAGTTCTGGGGATCGAATTTGCGCTTGATCAGTGAGAGTCGTTGGTACTTGTCTCCATAAGCGGCGCGGACTCGAGCTTCGCCCTCGTTTTCCAGATCGTTCACGTACACTGCGCCGGTCGATAGGGGCTCCATTGCGCGATAGAACTCCTCTACCCAGTCCCATGACTTCCGCCGTCCAGTCGCCTTGCGCCAATAGGAATGGACCCAGTACTCGAAGCCGATGCGTCGAAAACCAAAAGCATTGTCGTGAGACCTCGCACACCACGGTCCGTGCCAGTACATCATCGTTATCCCGCTCGCTTCATGCGGCGCATTCGAAGCATGCTCGATGATAGTCTCGATAACATCGTCCGAAAGCGTCTTAAAGTGGCCTGCTCGTCGATGGCTTGCGTTCTCTCCTTCAGGCACATCGAAGCTGGCTCTCTGCTCATCGAGATACGCCTTCGGCTTAATCTTATCTTCGAACGGCCGCAGATACTTGCGGAGCGGACGGATGACTCGTTCTCCCTTTTCCTTATCGCCCATCCAAACAACTTTGACGTCGAGCATCCGCTCGCCCGGATGGGGTAACACAGCAGCGATCAGAAATAGTTCGGAGGGAATTGTAGGCGCAAAGCTATCCAGGAAGTGTAGAACCTTTCGGGCCTGCCGAATCGGATACCTCAGACTACCGGACAGAACTGTTTCGATTGGATGGAGTTTGAATTCAACCGACGTCGCGATTCCGAAATTAGCCCCGGCACCGCGCATCGCCCAGAACAGATCGGAGTTCTCCCCTGCTTTGACGGTTATGGCCTTACCATTTGCAGTTACAACTTCAAGACCCACAATGCTGTCGCATCCATAGCCAAACTTGGGAGTGAGAGAACTCTCGCCTCCACCAAGTGAGTAACCTGCTACACCGACTGAAGGACACGAGCCGAGCGGCACCGCCATCCTGAATGCCTGCGTAAGACAATCAAGTTCGCCGGCAATGATTCCCGGCTCGATACGAATTGTCTCGTGAGCGGGATCGATCTGAGCGCGTTTCATGGCCGACAGATCGATGACCATTCCGTCGTCGCACACACCATGACCTGCAAAACTATGTCCGCCCGATCGAACTGCCGTCACCAAGCTTCTGTCGCGAGCAAATTCAACCGCCAGTTGTACATCCTTCGGGGTAGCGCACCTGACAATAATTGCTGGATGCTTATCGACTGCATGATTGCTGACGCGCCGAAGTTTGGCGTAGCTGCGGTCGCGAGGTAGTACGATCTCGCCGGTTAGAGACTTGGCGAATGTCGCGATGCCGGAAATACTCATCTGATGTTTGGCGGCATCGCGATAGTCGGCCCTAGCCTGCTTCGCGCCCCCAAAAGCGCAGCTTGCGACATTCCTGGATAAACCTGGCAGCGTCCTTGGCGCTTCCAATCGCGATAAACCCGTCGTCGAATTTATTGACACCAAGCACTTTGGATAGGAGTGGTTTGGCGGCGTCGGAATAACCGATGAACTTGGAATGAGCAAACGCGTCGGCGGCAAAATCGCGGGCTGCCGGATCGTTCGCCAGCATGTTAGCTCCGTCTTTGGAAACCAGTAGTGCGACGGCGTCGTAGAGCACGGAAGGGCCGCCGGCGATTTTCTGCTTTGCAGGTATAGTCGAGCCGTCGCTCGCCTTGACCCCGGCGATCGTCGGTGCGATGAACTCGTAGCTTGCCCCTTCCTTGTCGAGCCCCTTCTTCACTGCGGCGACGACCTCGCTATCGACGCCGTCGGTTACCAGCATCCCGACTTTGCGGCCTTCGAAAGTCTCGTGAACATTCAGCAGAATACTGAGCGCCTTCGACGGTTTCAGATCGGTGCGGGTTGGCTTGGCAGCGTCGGCCTTCGTCGGCATTTCTTTGAGACCCAGCCCCTTTGCGACCTTGTCCGCGAGTCCATCATCAACATTCATTAGATGCGACACCATCCGCGCTCGAATATCGGGCCGCTCCACCTTGCTCAGCTCGAAGGCAAATGAGTCTGCGATGTGAGTCTGCTCGATTGCGGTCTGGCTGATATAGAACTGGCGCGCCTGACTATAGTGATCCGCAAACGATTCGGAACGAGCGCGTAGCTTGGGACCTTCTTCTTCAGCAGGATAGGAGTGAAAGCCCCTATCGGGATTCTCACGCGGTCCCGCTTCAGCGCCGGGCCATGAATTAGGTTCATAGTTCACCCGATTCTTGGGATTCACCATCGCCATGTGCCCGTCCTGTTGAAGCGTCCGGAAAGGGCACTTCGGCGCATTGATAGGAATATTCGTAAAGTTCGGACCGCCCAGCCGCGAGAGTTGGGTATCGAGATACGAAAAGTTGCGGCCTTGAAGCAGAGGATCGTTACTGAAATCGACACCGGGCACTATGTTAGTGGTGCAGAAGGCGACCTGTTCCGTCTCGGCAAAAAAACTATCGACGCAACGATCGAGGACCATACGGCCCACCTTGCGGATTGGTACGAGTTCCTCAGGGATGATTTTGGTCGCGTCCAACACGTCGAATGGAAAGTCGTCCGCGAATTTCTCGTCGAAGACCTGTAGCCCAAGCTCCCATTCCGGAAACTGACCTGAATGGATCGCTTGCCACATGTCGCGGCGGTGGAAATCCGGATCGGCGCCGTTGATCTTCACAGCTTCGTTCCAGACAACAGATTGCATGCCGAGCTTGGGTTTCCAGTGAAATTTTACGAAACTCGAGTCTCCTTTGGCGTTTATGAGGCGAAAAGTATGAACTCCGAATCCTTCCATGAAGCGAAACGAACGCGGGATTGCGCGATCGGACATGATCCACATCGCCATGTGAATACTTTCCGGCATCAGCGATATGAAATCCCAGAAATTATCGTGAGCGGTTTGCGCTTGCGGAAAGCCGCGGTCGGGCTCCTGCTTTGCGGCATGGATTAGATCGGGAAACTTGATCGCGTCCTGAATAAAAAATACCGGGATATTGTTGCCGACAATGTCCCAGTTGCCTTCCTTGGTGTAGAGCTTCACCGCAAAGCCACGCACATCGCGCGCGAGATCGGGCGATCCTTTATTGCCCGCTACAGTTGAAAATCTCGCGAACAAGGGAGTCTTTTCTCCTGCTCGCTGGAAGATGTCGGCTCGTGTGAGGCTGGCGAGAGATTGGTAGTTTTCGAAATAGCCGTGTGCACCGAAGCCGCGAGCATGAACGACTCGCTCCGGAATCCGTTCATGATCGAAGTGGAAGATCTTTTCGCGAAAGTGTGAGTCCTCCATTGCGGTCGGTCCGCGCGCCCCAATCCTGAGAGAATTCTGATCGTCGGCAACCGGCGTTCCCTGCTGAGTCGTCAGCGCTGGGATGCCATTCCCTGCGACCTGATGAAGTTCACCGCCCGTTCCGTTCCGCTCTTTGTGTTCATTCGATTCCGCGGGTTTGCGCTTGTGGCTAACTGTTTTCTTGGCCATGTCGCTTCCTCTTTTATTTTATAGAGAGGTGTTCGTTCTGCTTGATTATAAAAGCTGCGCTCGGGCAACGCGGACATTGGTTTGAGAGACGCGACACAGCCAAACGCCCTCCAGGCAGAGCGCGGCAAAGAAAAGGCACGCGTTGGCTTCACCATGAAGGCATGTACGCCAAGCGTGCCGTCGGTACCGTTGAGCCCGACTATTTCAGTCTAGTATTTCTGCGATTTGAGGCGACTAAAATTTGTGCCAAGGGGAACAATTCTGATCGGTTCGAATTAGCGCTTCGCCGCATGGGAGGCGATGGGTTGGACACCGGCCCCGCTGATCATATCGCTGACGCCAGAGAGATACGTACCAGAGAAACGGGTATGACGATCTACGTCGTCTGCTGTCAAGCGCACGCCCGGACAGTCTTCAGACAGCCAGCGCGAAGTAACCTCGTCTGTCAGACGGTGAAATGTGAAAACCGAAACGTGAACAGCATACCACCGACCGGCAGAACTCTCATCGACAAAACTGCGCGCGCATATGCGGCAGGTCTGCTGAGCGAGCGGCTTCCCCGGAGCGATTTCGAGGCGACGGCTGATCCAGTCGTGCGTATTCCAGAAAGAGGCATTTGCTTCCATACACTTACTCCCACCACAATTTCGAAGAACAAGTATTGGTCGAGACGCGATATAAGGGAACCGCATTCCCGTTCTCTGGAGGACAATCTCGACAGATTGGATCGAGGCCTAACGACGACTCTGCACACGCTTTCAGGGGTGACGGCTAGGAACAATTTACCACCTTACTGACGCACCGCGTTGAACTGTAGCGTAGGACGCGGCGGCAATTTGCGTAGATTGAGACTAAAGGAACAGGGCCGCAGGCGCGGTACAATCGCCAATTACCGTAGCCTCGGTTGACGCTTTGAGATGCGGCCTGGCTCTGGCGGGTCGTCGGCCTTATTTCCCCATCGTCTCGATCGTACAAACCATTACCCACAGGAAAGGTTACGCTGCGGCAGGGGCCGGTGTGAGCAGACTTCAACCTTGACGGCATCAACTTGACACTGTCAAGTTTTCGCGCCTATGCTTTTTTATAACATTTCGAGGAGTTCGCGATGGAACCTTCAGAATACGTCGCCCCGGACGGGTCGTGGATTCAGCCTGAGATCTTTTCCGACCCTGCTCTCTATGAACTCGAGAAGACGCGCGTGTTTGGACGATCGTGGCTGCTGCTCGGGCATGAATCGCAGTTGCCAAGGCCCGGATCGTTCCTGCGCACGTTCATGGGCGAGGAGTCGGTGCTGCTGACGCGCGACCGCGACGGCCGCCTTTGTGCCCATCTAAACGCCTGCCGTCATCGCGGCTTCCAGGTGTGCCAGGAGGATCGCGGGACCGCGCATCGATTTCAGTGCCGCTATCACGGCTGGACCTACGACAGCGATGGCAGCCTCGCGGCCGTGCCTGGCGAAGCGTCCATCTACTATAAAGAAATCGACAAGCAGAAATGGGGATTGGCGCCCGTCGCGCGAGTTGCCACTTACAAAGGTCTGATCTTTGGCAATTTCGATCCCGACGCTCCCAGCCTGGAAGAATTTCTCGGCGAGATGGCGTGGTACCTCGACGTGATCCTCGATCGGCGCGCTGGCGGGACCGAGCTGATCGGCCCGCAGCGATGGCGCATCGCGAGCAACTGGAAAGTCGTGGCGGAAAATCACTGCGGAGACGAATATCATATCGGCTTCGCCCACGGCTCGGTCTTCCCGCCTGATCTCGGCGCCAATCGCGCCACGCCGCTCCCGTTCGCGCGCGAGATTCGTCCGGCACTCGGTCATGGCCTCGGCGCAAATATCTTTCCCGATGAAATGTCTCCCGCGGAATTCTTGAATCAGAGCCCCGCCGCCGATGCGCCCGCTGAAGTCCGCGACTACCTTCTTCGCACACAGGACGAGGTCGTCGAACGTCTGGGCAAGCAGCGCTCATGCATCGTGCTCATACACGGCGCAGTGTGGCCGAATTTCGGGATGGTGCCGATTGTGAACACGCTGCGCGTCATCCATCCCAAAGGCGTCGACGAAGTGGAAATGTGGTCCTACAGTCTGGTCGATCGCGATGCGCCGCCGACGGTGAAGGCCTGGATTTCCACCCTGGCGACTCGCACCTTCGGACCCGCGGGCAGCTTCGAGCAGGACGACGCCGCCAATTGGACTGCGGTGACGCGCTCCAGTCATGGCACCCAGGCGCGCAAGCATCGGCTCAACTTGCAGATGGGTCTTGCGCACGAGGAGCGATCGGATCGCGTGCCGGGCGAACTCGGCCTTACTGCGAGCGAGATCAATCAGCGAGGCTTCTACTTGCGATGGATGCGCGACATGTTCGGAGGTGCGTGCCGATGAATACCAGCATGGACGGCGAAAATCTCACCCTGCTGATTCGAGTCCAGCAATGGCTCTATCAGGAGGCGCAGATGCTCGACGAGCGCCGCTTCGATCTGTGGATCGGCCTGCTCGACACCGATATCCGCTATCGAATCCCGAGCCGCGCCTATATCCGCCAGGGGCACGTAAAGGATTTTTCGACGTGGTCGGTGGATCGCGAGCTGGAAGCGCCCGACACGCTCCCGTTGATCGATGATGATTTGCGCGCTCTGCGCAGCCGAGTCGAACGTCTTCAAACCGGTATGGCATGGGCAGAGACGCCACCCTCGATGACCCGCCGGCTCGTCAGCAACGTCATGATCCAAGCGGTGGACGAACTGGGACGCCTGTCGGTCGTCAGTACAATCTTCCTGCACAAGGTGCGCGGCGACAGCCGGGTTCTGTTCACGGCCGAGCGGCGCGACAGGCTTGTTCCCGACGCCTACGGATTCCGCCTGCAGGAACGCTACGTCGTCCTCGACGACGTGGTTCTCGCGTCGGAGAATCTGTCGGTCCTCTTCTGAGAGATTCGTTTGGTGGTCGCGCCGGCGTGGCCAAATATTTCCGCGGCGGTGTCGATGAACGACGTTATCGACACTCCGGGCAAAGTCCGATTGAGCGGACCATCGAGCCACAAAGTCGCAACGCCGTGCGCCGCGGCCCACAGCGCGTTCGCGACTTCGATCAGCCGAGGGTCGTTTAGAGCGACGCGCGGATGGCATTCCGACAGCGTGTCGACCAGCCGCTGGAATGTCAGCGTCGCCGCCGCTCCAGTCTCCGGATGGCGCCGCATATTGACCAGCTCGGGCCGGAACATGACGCCGTAATAGACAGGATTCTCGATCGCGAAGGTCATGTACGCGCGGAGCAGATTGCGCAGGGCTTCGGGCGGCCGTTTGCGGCGATAACGGGTGCGGGCATCAACCAGCCGCGCGTCCAGCTGTATGAAACCCTGATGCGCGATTGCTGCCAGGATACCCTCGCGGTTCGTGAAGTGGTGATAGGGCATCTGATGACTGACACCCGCCCGCCGCGACATTTCGCGAAAACTTAGCCCACCAAGGCCGTGCTCACCGATCAAGCGAACGCTCTCATCCACGAGCCTCTTCTTGGCCTCAGCCGCTTTCATCGCCGATGCTCCGCCTTTCGGGCATTTCCATCATCGTACCTGCCATTGAATCAGTGGCGCTGACCTTGTGCCAGCGCGCCTGGGAGATTAACTTCGGAGGGCTGATGGCGACTACATTCCATGCAGGGGCGGTTCTGTATGCAAAGAACCTCACGCTCGTCAAAGCGTTCTATGAAGCTGTCCTAAGTCTCAACGTCGAGCACGCAGATAGCGAATATGTGGTCCTTGCGTCTCCCGCGTTTCAACTTGTCATTCTCAAAGTGCCGGAGCAGATCGCGTCTTCAATCGAAATCGAAAGTCCGCCGAGGCGCAGGACCGAAACACCTCTAAAGCTTGTCTTTGAGATTCCAAGCATCTCAGCGGCCCGAGCAATTGCGCAGCTGCATGGGGGCGAACTCTTACCACCCGAGCGGGAGTGGAACTTTCAAGGTTATCGCGTGTGCGACGGTCAAGATCCCGAGGGCAATGTCGTCCAGTTCCGTCAACGCTAGCAGGGAAGGGTAAATCACTTGATTTAATGTGAAACCCGCGGTGGGTTTCGCGCTTCCTTCGGCAGGGGTGACCCCAGCACCCGGTGTCTTTAAAAAAGAGAAGGCACGCGTTGGTCTCGCCATGGGAATGCGAGGGGCCAACCGTGCCTTCCGCTCGGGGGAGTCGAGCGAGTCCTATTTTCCGACTACATGACGAACCGTGTTCAGAATGTAGATGAGCTCTCGAGGTGACTGCAGGTCTCCAAGAAGTGCCACTCGCGACAACATCTCCATCTCATTGTTCGATATATTGTGCACGCGCCTAAGTTGGTCGTTCTTTCGGAACTGGTCCCAGGCCGAAACCGCGGCTTCTGCCTTGTCCGGTTCATTAGAGAGCAAGGCCTCAGTCTGCGGGTTGGCGAGAAAGAACAGTTCACGCCGGTCGAGGCCGAGAACTTCCGCCAGTCTCGTGACGATCTTCTCGGAAGGGTGGCGCAGGCCGGATTCCAGGTGCCCCACATATGGCGTCGAGGTCTTGACCCTTGCAGCGACTTCTTCCTGCGTGAGGTCGAGCTCTCTTCGTCGCTTCCGTATCACGTCACCGAAACTGGGTTCCTTCGCACGAGCTTTTGACATTTTACGATTCAACCTTGCGCCTAGCATTGTCCGCCTCGGCGGTAAATTTCACTTCAACCATCACCCAATTTAGTATCAAGAAACTAAACATAAATAAACAAGAAGCAACGAATTACTACAAAACATGTCAGCGAGTGCCGTACCGCCCATCCGTCGAAAGGCTCTACAAAAGGTCGAGATATCAGGATCTTAGCGTTACTTTTGCATTAGCAACGCTTAACCAACCGTGTTCGCGAATTCACCGACGAAGAGCAGTCCAAAAACCGAAATCCGAATCGACGTTGGAGCAGAGCAGCCGTATGAGACTGGTTTTACCTGGAACTCATGGGATGAAAGTCCTTAGATAGACTTTATCGTCCAGTCCATCGAAGGTGTGATAACGCTTGGTGAATTTCCACTCGCTGCCGACCTTTGCATACTCATCTTCGAAGTAACCGATCCCGATCCACTCCATGGTGAACGACAGGTTGCGCACTTCCACGGAGGAGCGGCCGGTGGCGCGGTCTGCGCCTGCAAGATTTACGATTTGATTGTGGGTGAACAGCCGAGGCGTCGTCTCAGCGAGCGCCTTTTCATGCATCCTCTTAATTTGGGCGTGGCCATGCGAGACGGCTTCAAGCTCGATGCCCTTCATGACGAAAGTTGCATCGGCTGTGAATAGACCGACCAGGCCCTCAACATCTTTTCGCCGCAAGCAGTCGCAGTAACGCACCGCAAGATCGCGGATGGCTTCGCGGTCAATCAGCTCACGCACCAACTCGTCAGTCGTTTTCATGATTTATCCTCAAACGAATTTTACTCGATGTCGTAGCTCACGATCCATTCGGACTAACCGCAGGGTTCACCGTTATTGTCGCGAAAACCGTTGTTGTGATTCCTTGCGCATTGATCAATCCAAGCTCGCACGTGTACGTGCCTGGATTCTGATAGACGTGCAGCATGAAGGGTTGGGGAGGAAGGAAAATTTCCACGCCGTCGCCGAAGACCCATTCATCCTCGAGCGAACCCGACGTATTGGCTAATCCGACATAGAAATCGACCGTCAGCGGCGCCGTTCCGACCACTGGCACCGCCAGCAAACTGGCATTGGGCGCTGCCTGGCTTGGATTGCTGGTTCCAATCGGCGCGTGCGGCAAGCCGTACGTTCCAAACCTCGGCGAGTTGTACGTGCCAAAACTCATTGGATTTGCGGTCGCGCTGGAATCGGGAGCTGATGCGATGCCGGTTCCGTAGTTCTGCCCCGATGCGGTCCTCGCGAAAAGAGTCATTTCGGCCGCCAGCACGATTAGAAGAATTGCGCTGGTCGCAGCCGTTCGGACGATATGCAGGTTCATGATCATTCCGCGCTCGCCACTGCCGCCTTAGGGTTGTTCGGCTTAAGCATCAGAACCAGTGGAATCATCAAGAGGCACATCACACCGATGAGCCACGCCACATCGATGTACGACAGCACGTTGGCCTCGATGATGACGGAGTTGTACATGCGCAAGGTAGTTTGAGCCGCTGCCTGAGGCTGGGTGAGGCCGCGATGAAAGAGGTCCGCGCTCAAGCCAGTTGTCACGTTGCGATAAGCCTGTCGCGCGCTAGTCACGTGCGCACTGAGTACGTCCTGATGGAATTGCTCGCGCCGCGCAATCATGGTCTCGACCATCGAGATGCCGACGCTGCCGCCGATGTTGCGCAGCAGATTGATCGTTCCGGAAACCTCGCCGCCTTTTTCTTCGGGTACGCCAACATAGGAGGCGGTGTTGATCGGCACGAACAGCAGGGCAAGTCCGAACGATAGCCAAACGCGGTATATCGCGGCGGTGCGAAAATCGATCTGAAGATCGAGATTGGTGGTTACATAGAACGAAGCAAGAGCGGTCAGCAGAAAGCCCACTCCGATAAGCCAGCGCGCCTCGATGTGTCTGACCAGCCTTCCCGCCAAAGGCATCAGAACGATCAGGAGCAAGGCCCCCGGCAGCTGTGTCTTACCTGCCAGCTCAGCGTCGTATCCCATGTAGGCCTGGACGTATTGCGGCGTAAAAACGGTCATTCCATAAACCACTACGCCGTAAGCAAAAATCATCGCCGCCGTTGCCGCGAAGTTGCGGTTCTTGAACATCCGCAGGTCCATCACGGGCTTCGAGCGGGTCAATTCCCAGGCGATAAACAGCACCAGTGCGATGGGAAAGATCACCTCGAGGGTCGCGATCATTGGCGAGTAGTACCAGTTGTCTTCCTGGCCCTTGTCGAGCACGACTTGCAGAGCGCCAAGGCTTAGTGCGAGAAAGCCGATTCCGATGTAATCGATCCTCATGTGTCCACGCAGCTTTTCGAGCTGCCGGGAGAGATACTCGGGATTTTCGATCAGGCGCGACACCAGCAGCAGCGATAGCATCCCGACCGGCACGTTCATGTAGAAGATCCACCGCCACTGATAGTTGTCAGTGATCCAACCGCCGATCGTCGGTCCGATCGCCGGCGCCATCACGACCACCATTCCATACACCGCGAACGCGGCGCCCAACTCTTCGGGCGGAAAAGTGTCCCGCAGGATTGCCTGCGATACCGGCTGCAAACCGCCGCCGCCGGCGCCCTGGATAACGCGAAACAGGATCAACATCCCGAGCGATGGTGCGATCCCGCATAGGAACGAACTGATTGTGAAGATCACGACGCAAGACATGTAGAAACGCTTGCGTCCGAGCCGGATTGAGAGCCATCCGCTGATGGGCAGTACCACCGCGTTGGCGACGAGGTAGGAAGTCAGCACCCAGCTCGCGTCGTCGAGGCTGGAGGCCAGTCCACCAGCTATGTAAGGCAAGGCGACGTTGGCGATGCTGGTATCGAGCACCTCCATGAATGCGGCCAAGGAGACGACCGCTGCGATCACCCATGGATTGACTCGACGCTTCGCAGGAGTCGACGAACCGGGCGGATCGATATTTTTTGGCGCTGCTGCCATCGCCTCACCATAGAGTCCGTGGCTGGCCAGTCACCCACACCGTCGGTTCCACCGACATTCCGGGGCGCAGCCGATGGTCCGGGTCCTCGCCCGGGTAGAGGCGAATCCTCACCGGCAATCGCTGCACGACCTTGACGTAGTTGCCGGTCGCGTTTTCCGGAGGCAGCAGACTGTCGAGTTCGCCGGTCGCGCCGGGCAAGCCTTCGATGTAGCCCCGGTAGTCGCGTCCTGTCGTATCGACGTGAACCGTGACGGGTTCGCCGCGATGCATCTTGCGCAGCTGCGTCTCGCGAAAGTCAGCGGTGATCCAGATATCGTTGAGCGGAACCACGGTCAGCAGTTGCTCGCCCGGTTGCACGCGTTGGCCCACCTGCACGGTCTTGTCGCCGACCACTCCGGTGGCGGGCGCGACGATATGCGTATAGCTCAGGTTGAGCCTGGCCTGATCCAGCGTAGCTTGAGCGGCTTGCACCGCGGCTTGTGCCTGGCCGACCATCTGGGCCGTCGCTCCGATCTCCGCGCGGTCCGAGTTGACTGCGGCCGCATCGACCCTGCCGGTCATCACGATTTCGTCATCAGTCTCCTGCGAAATCACCTGCTGCTGGAACAGCTCGCCATAACGCTTCACATCCAGTTGCGCCTTGAAGTTCGTTGCGATCGCCGCGTTGAGATTGGCAACGGCCAGCTCGTAGTTCTGCTGCGCCGCTTTCACGCCCTGCTTGGCCTGGGCGAGGTTCGCCTCAGCGTTTTCCAACGCGACCTCCCAGTCGCGCGGGTCGAGATCGACCAAAGGCTGGCCGGCTTTTACGCGATAGGTGTTCTCGACGTAGACGCGAATGACGGTCTCGTTTATGCGCGTGCTGATTGGATCCAGATGTCCATCGATCTCGGCATCGTCAGTCCATTCGTACGACTGCAGGTAATTCCAGAAGCGCATCCCGCCCACGCACAGCAGCGCGGCAACGACCAGCGCCAGGACTAGTCTGACGGGACGTCG
>Ga0209333_1000102_pt1 | contig 48310 bp, 46 predicted proteins | sample BlaSpr_A8_OM2_O3_FD_187982 | JGI IMG/M metagenome (GOLD analysis project Ga0209333, IMG submission 187982) | Forest soil microbial communities from Thunder Bay, Ontario, Canada - Black Spruce, Ontario site 2_A8_OM2_O3 (SPAdes) (version 2) | ecosystem: Environmental > Terrestrial > Soil > Boreal... | reverse complement strand
GCATACCCCGCCCCTTTCCGTTGGGCCGTGCCTGACGACGGCCACGCAACCAGTACTAGCACGATCGTTCGTGCCAACGGATGCGATGCTAGCACGAACGATCGTGCCCTACAATGAGCCCATGCCACGACGAGCCACCACCAACGGCACCCGAACCAGAACCACGATCCTGCACACCGCCGCAGACCTCGCCTCCGTCGACGGCCTCGACGGCCTCACCATCGGCCGGCTCGCCACCGAACTGGCCATGAGCAAAAGCGGCCTCTTCGCCCACTTCGGCTCCAAAGAAGAACTCCAGCTCGCCACCATCGAAGAAGCCCGCCAGCGCTACACCCGGGAAGTCATCCAGCCCGCCCGCGCCGCAGGCCCCGGCATCACCCGCCTGCACGCCCTCTGCGAAGCGTTCCTGTCCTACCTCGAACGCGCCGTCTTCCCCGGAGGATGCTTCTTCGCCTCCGCCATGGCCGAATTCGACAGCAAAACACCCGGACCCGTCCGCGACCGCATCGCCCACTGCCAAAACCAGTGGATGGCCACCCTCGAACACGCCGCCACCGAAGCCCAGCAACACGGCGAACTAGCCGCCGCCACCGACCCGCAGCAACTCGCCTTCGAACTCGAAGCAGCACTGCTGTCAGCCAACTGGTACTACCACCTCTTCAACGACGCCACCTACTTCGACCGCGCCCGCCGAACCGTGCGAGCACGCCTCGCCAGCGAAGCCACCCCCGCCGGCCAGCACCTGCTCCCCTCCGCCTAAAAAGGCGCCCTCGGGTCGGTGACAACTCGCCCGTTCTGCACGATCGTTCGCTGACTGTCGGGTGACCACAGCACCGATGGGTCGTCGCTGATGTTGCCGCCGAGCATGAGCAGGTCGGCGGTGCAGCCCTCGGCAACCCGGCCGAGGTCAGGCCGGCCGATCAGCTCAGCGTTGACCGAGGTAGCCGAGGCCAGCGCGGTCCAGATCCCGCCTGCCTCGGTCTGTAGGCGCAGGCCGTTGAGCTGCTCGTCCTCCAGCAGGCCCATAAGGTCGGTGCCGAAGCCAACGCTGACCCCGGCAGCGCGGGCAAGCTCGACGGCCTGCTGACCGGACTCCAGGACCTCCCGGTTTTTGTGCCGGGACACAGCCGGCATGCCGATCTGCTCCCCGCGGCGCTCCATCGCGTCATAGGCGGCCAGGGTCGGCACGAGGAAGGCCCCGGCCGAGGCCATCGCCGCCGCTGTCGGCTCATCGAGCAGGTTGCCGTGCTCGATGCTGCGCACGCCGTTGTCGATCGAGTGGCGTATCGCCTCGGGCGAGTAGGCGTGCGCGGCCACGTAGCTGCCGCGCCGGGCCGCCTCATCGGTCACCGCGCGGATCTCTTCGGCGGAGTACTGCGGCATCCGGATCGGGTCGGCCAGCGACATGACACCGCCCGAGGTCATGATCTTGATCGCATGCGCGCCGCGGCGGAACCGCTCCCGGACCGCCCTGCGCAGCGGGTCGACTCCGTCGACAACCTCGCAGCCGTGCGCATAGCACGGGCAGGTCTCACTGTCGGGACCGCGCGCGTCGCCGTGACCGCCGGTCTGGCTCAGTGCCGCGCCGGTCCACAGGTAACGGGGCGAGGGAATGAGGTTCTCGGCGATGGCCCGGGCCAGTCCCGCATCGCCGCCTGCCGGGTCACGCACCGTGGTGAACCCGCGGGCCAGCGCCCGGCCTAGCCGCCGGGCGGCGGCCAGCGCGACGTAGCTGAGCGGCTGCGACTCAGTTGCCATCATGTCCAGGCCGATGCCGTAGGCGTGGCAGTGCGCGTCGATCAGGCCGGGCAGCACCGTGCCGCCGCGCGCGTCGATGACCTGGTCGGCTGGCTGGGGCGGCCCGCCGACCGACACGATGCGGCCGTCGGCGACATGCACCGGCCCGTCAGCCAGGCCGTCAGACACACCGTCGAACACGCCAGCATTAATGATCGACAAGGTACCCATGGCCGCAGGCTAACCGGTCCCAGCGCGACGCCAGCGGGAGACCGGCTCCCGAGAGACGGAGGAGATAGATGTCAGGAAGGGTCGAAGGCAAGGTTGCCTTCATCACCGGCGCGGCGCGGGGTCAGGGGCGCAGCCACGCGATCCGCTTGGCCGAGGAGGGCTGCGACATCATTGCCGTCGACATCCCCGAGGACTATCCGACGGTCCGCTATGCGATGTCCGGCCGTGCCGAACTCACCGAGACCGTCCGTGCTGTCGAGGCGCTCGACCGCGGGATCGTGGCGGCCAAAGCCGACGTGCGCGACGCCGCGACGCTCAGGGCGGCCCTCGATGCCGGCGTGGCAGAGCTGGGCCGGCTGGACATCGTCTGCGCCAACGCCGGGATCTACACCGTGCAGCCGTGGGACCAGGTCACCGCGGAGGTGTGGCAAGACACCATCGACACGAATCTGACCGGGGTCTGGAACGCCATGGTCGTGGCGGTCCCGCACCTCATCGCCGCCGGTGGCGGGTCGATCATCGCCACCAGCTCCACCGCCGGCCTCAAGGGCATGCCCTTCCTCGCCCCTTACGTTGCGGCTAAGCACGCCGTGGTCGGCATCTGCCGGTCGCTGGCCAACGAGCTGGCCAGCCATCACATCCGGGTCAACACGGTGCACCCAGCCGGGGTCGATACCCCGATGGTCGCCGGCCTGGAGACCCTCGAGCCGTTCCTCAGCCGAAGCCCCGAACTGGGCGCCATCTTCACCAATGGCCTGCCCGTCGAGGCGCTCGACCCGCGCGACGTCAGCAACGCGGTGCTGTGGCTCGCCTCCGAGGAGGCACGCTACGTCACCGGCGCTGCCCTGACGGTAGACGCCGGTAACACCATCCGCTGACCATCCCTTCTCCGCGGCGGTCACCGGATCTCGGTGATGTGGTTTCACCTGCCAGCCCGTGATCATGGCTTCATGGAGCCGGCACTCGTCCCGTTCATGATCCGGATTGACGAACGCCACTCATCCCGTCCAGGACCTTGCCAACGGGCACGCTGGTAATGATGGGGTAGGTCGAGGCGCGCACATGGCCCTGGCTCGGCTGCCGGGAATGGCGCTGCGGAGGAGGCCGGGCATGAAGGTGTACGCAGGGGCCGGGCTTGAGCCGGGCACGCCGTCGGACTGCTGGCGGGCGCCGTGACGGCCCCGGGCCCGCTGTCTTCGGCTAGCGGGAGCCCGGCCGCGCCGGCCCACGCGAACCGGGACACCGCCCGCCGGGTGGTGCCGCTGTTTCGCCCTTACCGGGTACAGGTGGCCGCCGTCGTCGGGCTGATCGTGGTGACCTCGACGGTCGGCATCATCAACCCGCTGCTGATCCAGGTGGTGTTCAACAAGGCCCTGTTCGTGCATGGCGGCCCCAACATCCGGTTGCTCGTCATCCTGGTCTCCATCATGGCCGTTGTCCCCGTCGTCAACGGCGCCATCGGCATCCTGCAGACCTACGAGACCACCCGGGTCGGGCAGCAGGTCATGCGGGACCTGCGTGACCGGCTGTATGCGCACCTGCAGACGCTCTCGCTTGCGTTTTTCACTGGCACCAAGACCGGCGAGATTCAGTCCCGGCTGGCCAACGACGTGGGCGGTGTCGAGTCGGTGGTCACCACCACCGCCTCAACCATCCTGGCCAACGTCGTGACTTTTGTGTCCACGGTCGTCGCCATGGTGATCCTTAGCTGGCAGCTGACCATCGTGGCAGTCTTCACCGTGCCGGGGTTCTTCTGGCTGACCAAGATGGTCGGCGAGCGGCGGCGCCGGGTGGCGCGGTTGACCCAGGAGTCGCTGGCGGCGATGAGCGCCCTGTCAGAGGAAACGTTGTCGGTGTCGGGGGTGCTGCTGGCAAAGGTGTTCGGCAACCAGGCGCGCGATACCGCCCGCTACCACCAGGAGAATCAGCGCCTGGCCGGCCTGGAAGTCCGCCAGCAGATGATCGGCCAGGGCTTCTACGCGATCGTGCAGTCGTTCCTGTCGATCACCCCGGCTGCGGTGTACCTGATCGCTGGCCTGCTGCTGGCGCACGGCAATGCCATCTCAGCGGGCACCATCGTCGCGTTCACCACGCTGCAGACCCGCCTGTACTTCCCGGTCGGGCAGCTGCTGCAGGTCTCGGTGGAGCTGCGGTCGTCTCTGGCCTTGTTCGACCGGGTCTTCGAGTACCTGGACGTGGTGCCCGATATCGTCGATGCCCCCGACGCCGTCGATCTGCCGGCGATCAGCACCGGCGGCCGGGTGGCCCTCCAGGAGGTCCACTTCCGCTACCCCAGCACACCGGTGGACGCGCTGGCGGGCGTCAGCTTCGAAGCCGACCAAGCCCAGCTCGTGGCGCTGGTCGGGCCGAGCGGGGCCGGCAAGACCACCATCAGCTACCTGATACCGCGGCTGTACGACGTCACCAGCGGTTCGGTCCAGATCGACGGCGCCGACGTGCGGCACGTCCGCCAGGCATCGCTGGCTGCCGCCATCGGCTTCGTGACCCAGGAGAGCTACCTCTTCCACGACACAATCCTGGCCAACATCCGTTACGGGCGTCCCGCCGCCTCCATGGCGGAGGTGGAGGAAGCCGCCCGGGCGGCGTACATCCACGACCGGATCATGCAGTTCTCCGACGGCTACGACACGATCGTGGGCGAGCGGGGCTACCGCCTGTCCGGCGGCGAGAAACAGCGCCTGGCCATCGCGCGGGTGCTGCTGCACGATCCCCGCATCCTGATCCTGGACGAGGCGACCTCGGCACTCGACACGGCCAGCGAGCGCGAGGTCCAGAAGGCCCTCGATGCCCTCATGGGATCACGGACCACCATCGCCATCGCTCATCGCCTGTCCACCATCGTCAACGCCGACGTCATCAACGTCATCGACGCCGGACGCGTGGTCGAGTCCGGTACTCACCGCTCTCTGCTGCGCGAAGATGGCGTGTACGCGTCGCTGTACCAGGAACAGTTCGACAGCGGCAAGGTCCAATGGCAGTGCACCGGCGGCGACATCATGGCCGACGGCACCATCCGGCACCGGCAACCACAGCCCGCGTAGCTACCTGGCGGTCAGCTTGTGTTTCCCGCGGTGTGCAGGCGTTCCTGCCCGCTGGGGATCGAGCAGCCGGCGCCGCCGGCGTAGGTGTTGCCGGGGGGGATCAGATCCCACGTGGCGCCGTTGTCGATGACGTTGTCCGCGAAGCGGTTGCCGTACGAGGCGCACTCACGGTACTTCTTCGGGCTGGCGCCGTTCACGCACTGCTGATCGCAGAAATCGTCCAGGTAGGCGGCGACGCCACCGGTCGCCTTGAACGTGTTGCTGAAGATGTCGTTGTTGTTGCTGCGGTCCCGCACCTTGACGGCTTCGCCGTTGGTGTTCTCGAACAGGTTGTTGTGGACGGTGTTCCCGGAGCTGAAGTGCGTGATGTACAGCGCGTGGAGCTGGTCCGTGTCGCCCGAGTTATCGATGTCGTCGAAGGTGTTGTTGGAGATGTCATCGTTTGAGGAGTCCGTGAACAGGATGGCGCCGTAGCCGGTCTGCGAGGGAGCGAACGAGTCACCGATGTCATGGAACGTCATGCCGGACACGTCGTTGCCGTTCACGCCCTTGCTGGGCTGGATGTAAAAGGTCGAGTTGTGCCAGGAGTGGCCGGCCTGCCCGTTGAACGAGATGCCCTGGGTGTAGTCCTCGATGGTCAGGTAATAAAAGCGCAGGCCGGTGGGGCCGCCGTCGTCCAGTGGGGAGGGGGCCGGGGGAAGTATCGCGGTGAACCACGTCTGGCCGATGTGCGTCCCGCTGCTCGTCGGGTCGGCGAACACCGGGTCCCCGCCCGGCGGCCGGCCGCCACCGGAGTAGTTGACGGGCATGAACGAGATCGTGTGGCCAGGCACGTAGAACGACCACGTGATCGCGCTGGCCACGTAGGTGCCTTGCTTGATCCGGATCGTGACGTTGCCGGTCGGGTTCAGCCCCCTCAGCACCTGCTGTGCGTGTGCCAGGGTGAGGATCGGGCTCGACGACGTCAGCCCGGTGTTGCCGTCTTTGCCGCCTTGCGAGGCGGGTGCCAGGTAGATGGTGACGTTCCCCGGCCTGGCCGCAACTCCGGCCTGGGCCCCAGCCGGCGCAACATCGGCCTGGGCGGCAGCCGCCGCGAGGGCGGACCCCCCACCGACGATCGCGGCCACAGCGAGCGAGACGAGCATCCAGCAGCGACGACGTCCTGACATTGGGCGGCCCCCTGAATAGATGACTGGCCATGATGGCCAGCGCGCAGTGGAACGGTCCCGGCTGTTGCCGGTCTCAGCTACGACCGTGATCCTGTCACATCAAAAGGCCCTATAAGGATAGATTTCATTCTTTTCTGGTACGGCGGCTGATCGGGTCGAGACCCTGCCGCGACGGCATTGCGCGTCAGGACACGCTCGCCGGCTGACTTCGGTGGCCGCTCGGTGCGAGCGGCCACGGTCGGTCAGCGAGTCAGTCGAGTGGCTGCCGGGCGACGGATGGTGGCCTGCGCCCGGCGAGGATCCAGCCGGCCAGGGCGGCGCCGGCGGGAACGCCGACAATGGTGAGGGTGAGGTCGAGAACTGGCACCTGGCTCAGCACACTGATGTCGCTGCGGTGCCCGGCGGCCAGCGCCAGGTAGGCGGCGCCCGATCCGAGCAGCGCGCCCAGCAGTGCCAGGGTGCCGGCGGTGGTGGCGGTGAGGGTACGCCGGGTCGAGCTGGTGGCTCCGATGGCGGTGAGGGTGCGCACGTCACCGGCCGCCTCGGCGCGGATCAGGCCGACCGTCAGGGCCAGCACGCCGAGAGCGATCAGTGCCCCGGCGGCGGTCGCCAGGGTTCTGATCGTGGCCAGCGAAGCCTGAGTGTTCCTGGACTCGATGACCAGGCCTGACCTGGCGGCCACCTCCCGTGCGGCCGCGATCTGCGCGGCGTGCAGTGGCCGGGCTGAGTTGACCATCCAGCCGGACCGGATCTGCGTCCAGTGCTCGCGGCGCAGGCCGTTCACGGTGATCAGCGAGGTGGGTTCAGAGCCGTAATCGGGAACATGGATCCGCTGGACGTTCGTGGCGTCGGTGCTGGTGGTGATGGTGGTGAGGACGTCCTGCCCGGCCTGGGCGGTGAGGATGCCCGTGGCCGGGCCGACCGTCGCGGGATTGATGCCGAGGAGGTGGAGCACGGCGGGCGTGGCGACGTAGAGGTCCACCGAGCGGTAGACGCCGTTCCGGCCGGCGGCCCCGTCCACCGGGGTGTTCAGGCTGACCACCGGCTGCTGGCCGCCGGGCTGCGGTCGGCTGGCCGGGTTGACGGGCATGTCGAGGGGGACCACGGCGGCGCCGCCCAGCGATCCGGCGATCCGATGTACCGCGGCAGCCAGCGTGCTGAGCTCGGCAGGCGTCCGGATGGGCACCAGCTGGTTCTGGCCGGGCTGGCCGATCCAGATCAGCATCTGGTTGTCCGGCAGGTTGCCCGCGCTGGCCGGGGCCGCGGCCGCGGCCAGGCTGATCATGATCGCGACGGCGATCCCCAGGGCCAGGCTGATCGCGGCCAGCGCCGCGGCGGAGCGGGCCTGGTAGCGGGCCAGGTCACGCAGTGCCAGCCGGACCGCGACCGGAGCCCGGCGGCCGGCCGCGGTCAGGACCCGGATGCTCAGCGGGCTGATGAACGAGATGCCCAGAGCCATGGCCAGTGCGCCGACGATGATCAGCGGGCCGCTGGTCTGATTGGCCAGCGCGAGGCAGGCCAGGGCCAGCACGATCAGCGGGACGGCCATGATGGCGGTGCGGTGCGCTGGCCTGGGCTCAAGCGGCCGGGCCGACAGGGCATTGACGACCGGGACACGGGATGCGGCCCGCGCTGGCCACCATGCCGCGGCCGCCGCCGTCAGTATCGCGAGCAGCATGCCCAGACCGACCAGCGGCCAGGGAACCGCGAACTTGTCGATCCGGTGACCGGCGGAAACTTGCAGGTGGGGGGCGGCCACGAACCAGGCGGCCAGGCCGATGACCGTCCCGGTGACGGCGGCGATGATGCCCACCAGCGCTCCGCCTGCGACCATGACCATCCGGAGCTGCCGTCGTGTCGCCCCTATGGCCGCCAGCATGCCGAGCTGGCGTTGGCGGCGCGCGGCGATAACGGCGAAGGCCGCGGCGGCGGCCAGAGCGACCAGCACCATCAGGACCGTGACGGCACCGAGCGCGCCGGCCGCGACAGCTGCCTGGGTGTCGGCGCCGCGCGCCTGCCACAGCAGCTGGCCATGGAAGTTGTCCCGGAAGGCACTGAACGCGGCCGGGCTGGCATCCAGCAGGACCGTTATCCCTTGGGCCGGGCCAGCAGCCGACGGCGGCACCAGCGCGAACTGGTCTTTCAGGTCGCTGGGATCCTCAACGATGCCGGTCACCCTTTGGTGGTGTCCGGGCAGGGATAGCACGGAGCCGATGTGGACCTGAAGAGCCTGCGCTAGCCCGCTGGTGACGGCGACCTGCCCGGCACCTGAGGGGTAGCGCCCCTGCACCAGGGCGAGCATCGGGCCGCTGTAGGGGCCGCCCGGGCTCAGCGCCCGGAATTCGACGGACTGGGCCGAGCCGGGGATGGGCACGAACTGGTGGCCAATCACCTCGACGGTGCCGAACGCTTTCCTGGCTGCAGCGATGTCTGCCGTCATGGCCCTGCCACCGGGCCCGGCGAACTGCAGCAGGTAGTCCGCTGAGCCCAACTGCGGATTTGGCAGGGGCGCAAGGTTATAGGCCGCCGCCACGCCGAAGGAAGCAGCACCGACGGTCAGGACCAGCAGCGCCAGCACCAGCATCTGCTGCCGCCACTCCCGGCCCAGCAGCCGCCTTGCCCACCGGATCACGACCCGCCGGCCAGCGGTACCGCCGCTGGCCGGACCGCGAAGAACTGCGCGGTCTTGCAGCATCGCGCTCACCGCCCTGGGCCATCTGCGAGCAGTGAATCGGGGCCGGAGGACGCCCGGGTCTGATCGATGACCTGCCCATCTTGCAGGAACACCACCCGGTCGGTGCACGACGCCAGCTGCGCGTCATGGGTCACGACCACGCCGGCCACCCCGCGCCGGCAGATGGTCAGCATCAGCTGCATGACCGCCCCGGCGTTCACCGAGTCCAGGGCACCAGTCGGCTCGTCGGCGAGCAGGAGCCTGCGGTCACCGACCACCGCTCGGGCGATCGCGACGCGCTGGCGCTCCCCGCCGGACAGCTCATCAGGAAAATGCTGAGCCCGCTCGGCCATGCCCAGCTCTGCCAGGGCCTTCATCCCCGCCACGTGCGCCGCCTTCGCTGAAACGCCGTCCAGCTCCAGCGGAACAGCCACGTTCTCGATCGCGGTAAATCCGGCCAGCAGGTTGAAATCCTGGAAGACGTAGCCGATGCGGCGCCGGCGCAGTCTCGCCTGATCGTTAGGTGACAGGTGCGTGAGGTCAGCCCCCATCACCAGCACCTGGCCACTAGTGGGTTCCTCCAGGCTGCCCGCTATGGTCAGCAGCGAGCTCTTGCCCGAGCCGCTCGGGCCCATGACCGCCACCAGCTCACCGCCGCGGACCGACAGGTTCACTCGCCGGAGCGCAGTGACCTGGGCGGGGCCGGTCCCATAGACCTTCGACACCTCGCGCAGTTCAAGCACCGTCGTTGTCACTGATCCTCCACTCGTGATGCCTGTCTCTTGCTGCCGGCGCGGCATGTTCCGGATCGGTGGCCTTGCCGGATTTCTGACACTGCTCAGGCTGCCTGGCGGGCCAGGGCCGGGTCTTCACACCACGGAGTGGAATCTGTGGTCATACCAGGAAGGCAATCCGGGCAGGCCACAGGCCAAACTGATACCTGGGTATGACCACGCTGGGGTGATGAGCGGGCGCCCCCAGGCGGCCTACCCTGAGATCGTGAAACTCGGTCTCGGCGCCGCACCGGAAGCTGGCAGCGCCCGCCGGGTGGCGCGCCGGGCGTGGCGCGGGCTGGTCGAGGTGCTGATCGGTCCCGACCCGCCCGGCGTGTGGCGATGGCGTTCACCACAGGAGCGCCGGGCCGCATACGCCACGCTCTGCGTGGCGACGCTCGCGCTATGCGCCGCTAACCTGGTCGGCGGCGTCGCGACACCGGGACAGCTGGTGCTTGCCGTGCCGGTGGTGGCGCCGCTGCCGCTGGCCGCCCGCTATCCGATGTGGGCTTGGCGGATCGGATGGCTGGCGCTGCTGCTGGCGCCGCTGGTACCTGCCCACTGGTGGGGAGGCTGGCCGTGGGGCCCCGGGCAGATCTTCGCCCTGCTGGGAGCGTTCGCCCTCGCCGGGATCCGCCAGCAGCGGCCAGAACTGTGGTGGATGTGGGCGCTGACCCTCATCCCGTGGTGGCTGTGGCTCGCGGCCGACATGCCGGACCTGGGCGGCCCGGTCGGCGCCACCTTCGTCTCCGCCGCCGCGGCGGTCGCCGTGGACAGTATCGGCTTCTGGCTGCGCGCCCAGCGCGCCCTGGCCGCCCAGACCGAGCGCGCCGAGAAAGAGCAGGCGCGACGGGCCGTTCTCGAGGAGCGCACCCGGATCGCCCGGGAACTGCACGACGTGGTCGCCCATCACATGTCGCTGATCGCGGTCCGCGCCGAGACCGCGTCCTACCGCCTCCCCGGCCTGCCCGAGTCAGCCCAGGCCGAGTTCGGCTCGCTGAGCGAAGAGGCCCGCGAGGCGCTGGCCGAGATGCGGCGGCTGCTCGGCGTGCTGCGCGACGACCAGCCCGCCGCTCTTGCGCCACAGCCGCAGCTGGCGGACCTGCCTGTACTCGTCGATACCGCCCGCAAGGCCGGACTATCGGTCGAGCTCTCGGTCCCCGTTTCGCTGCATCAGGTGCCTTCCGGCATTGGACTCTGCGCGTACCGGATCGTTCAGGAATCGCTGGCCAACGCCAGCCAGCACGCCCCCGGAGCCGCGGTCACCGTGTCGGTGGACCATGATGTCGCCTCGGTCTTGCTCCGTGTGGCCAACGGACCCGGCGGACACGCCAGCCCAGCCGGCCCATCTCTGAACGAACGCGCGCCAGGCTACGGGCTGACCGGGATGCGCGAGCGGGTGGCGCTGCTCGGCGGCTCGCTGTCGGCCGGCCCGGCGCCCGACGGCGGGTTCGTGGTCTCGGCGGTGCTCCCGCTCGGCGAGACGGCATGACGGCGAACGCCGCGGCAGGCGGCACAGTGACCACGCGATGCCTGATCGCCGACGACCAGGCGATGGTACGAGAGGGCTTCGCCGCAGTACTCGCAGCCCAGCCGGGCCTACTGGTGGTAGGCCAGGCTGCTGACGGCGCCGACGCGGTGAGCCTGACGCGGCAGCTGAATCCGGACGTCGTCTTGATGGACGTGCGGATGCCGGTCATGGACGGGCTGCAGGCAACCCGTCAGATTCTCCGCGCACCAGCCAGCCGGCAGCGGCCGCGGGTGCTGATGCTCACGACCTTCGACCTCGACGACTACGTCTATGAGGCGTTGCGGGCCGGCGCCAGCGGCTTCCTGCTCAAGGACGCCACCGTCGCCGAACTGGTCCACGCCGTTCGCGTGGTCGCCGCCGGCGACGCGCTGCTCGCCCCGTCGGTGACCCGGAGGCTGATCGCCGACTTCGCCCGCCGGCCACGCCCGGACCCGCCGCCCCCCGCCGCGCTCGGCGCGCTCACCCACCGGGAGTCCGAAGTGCTGCGGCTGATCGCCCGCGGCCTGTCCAACGCCGAGATCAGCCACACCCTAGTCATCGCCGAACAGACCACCAAGACCTACGTCGGCCGCATCCTGGCCAAACTGGACCTCCGCGACCGCGCCCAGGCCGTCGTGCTCGCCTACGAAAGCGGCCTTGTCGCGCCGGGCGGAACGGAACCGGCGCGAACAGACCCGGACACCTCCCCTTGAGGCCAGCCTCGTGCGGCTGGTGCCAGAATAAGGAAGGATGAACACTACCCAGTTCGAGAAAGTCAGGGCCGGCCGTGGCTTCTTTGCCGCCCTCGACCAGAGCGGCGGCAGCACACCCAAGGCGCTGGCCGAGTACGGCGTCGAGCGGGACCGCTACAGCTCCGACGCCCAGATGTTCGACCTCGTCCACGCCATGCGGACCCGTGTGCTGACCAGCCCGGCGTTTGATGGCTCGCGCGTTCTCGCGGCGATCTTGTTCGAGCAGACCATGGAACGCGACGTCGACGGCGTCCCCACCGCGCGGTATCTGTGGGACGAGAAGAACGTGGTGCCGTTCCTGAAAGTCGACAAGGGGCTAGCCCCCGAGCAGCACGGCGTGCAGCTCATGAAGCCCATCGACACCCTCGATGATCTGCTCGAGCGCGCGCAGCGGCACCAGATCTTCGGCACCAAGATGCGGTCGGTGATCAACGATGCCGACGAGGCCGGGATCTCGGCGATTGTGGACCAGCAGTTCGGCTATGCGAGCCGGATCCGGGCCGCCGGCCTGGTGCCGATCCTCGAGCCCGAGGTCAGCATTTCCAGCCCGCACAAGGAGCAGGCTGAGACGCTGCTGCACGACGCCGTCATCAAGCACGTCGAGGCGCTTCCTGAGGGCGCGACCGTGATGCTGAAGATCACTATCCCGACCCGGCCTGGCCTGTACGGTGACCTGGCGTCTGACCCGCGGGTCCTGCGGGTCCTCGCCTTGTCGGGCGGGTACAGCCGCGACGAGGCCTGCGCCCGGCTCGCCCGCGATCCCACCCTCATCGCCAGCTTCTCCCGCGCGCTTCTCGAGGGGCTGACCGAAAGCCAGACCGACGAGCAGTTCAACGCTCAGCTCGAGTCGTCGATCGAGCAGATCTACCAGGCGTCGGTAAACAAGCAGCCGGCCACCCCCTAAGCCAGGCTCCGGCAACAAACGTGCCAGATGGCCATGCGGCTAACATCGCCTGATGAGTGATCAGTTCTTCGTCCCGGTGGATTTCGCGGTACCTGAAGGGCTCACAGCCGGGGAGTTCCGGCTGGAACCGCTCGGGCCCCAGCACAACGCCGCGGACTATGCGGCATGGACGTCCAGCGTGGGCCACATTCAGGCGACGCCGGGATTCGCCGGGACGAGCTGGCCACACGAGATGAGCCTGGCGGAAAATCTGCGCGACCTCGAACGCCACGCGCAGGACTTCGCCGGGCGCCGCGGGTTCACCTACACCGTGCTCAGCGCCGGCACCGGCAACGTGATCGGCTGCGTGTACATCTACCCGCCGCGCGCCGAAAGCCAGGGCGGCACGAGCGAGGGTGAACAGTGCGCGGCCGTCAGTTCCTGGGTGCGCGCGGACCGTGCGGAACTCGACCCAGTGCTTTACCACAGGGTCCGGGAATGGCTGGAACGCGACTGGCCGTTCGGCTCGATCCAGTACGCGCCACGGGCCTGACCTGGTGCCACCACCCATCCGGCTGACTGATCACATCCCCAGTCTGCGGGCGTTCCCGATTGGCGCAGCTGGTCGGGCCGCCTATCACAGAGCCACTTAGGCTCACGGAACGTATAGCGGTACCGGGCGTGGCCCGCCGAGGTGATTCCGAACACCGAATATTCGTTCAGATAGACGATCTTCGAACTGACTTGCCGCCTGGGGCATGCGCTCAGTTGCCTGCCAGCTGGCCGGCGCTGAGGCGGGCGTTGATGGTGAGCGCTGCGACGATGGCGGCGGCCGTGTAGATGGCGGCGCCCGCCAGGAGGCCGGCGGAGTATCCGTGGGTGAGCGCCACCGCGTAGGCGTGTCCTGTCTGCTGGTTTCTGGTCACCGCCGAGGCGATGGCGGCGAGCGCGGCGATGCCGAGCGCGGCGCCGCACTGCACGCTGGTATTCAGCAGGCCGGACGCGACGCCGGAGTCGCGCGGCGCGACGCCCCGCATGCCGGTCGATGTGCAACCGACGAACGTCAGGCCGGTGCCGATGCCGGTGGCCAGCATGCCCGGGAGCAGCACCGCGAAGTAGTTCGAGGTCGGGGTCAGCATTGCGGCGCTCCATGCCAGGCCGCCCGCGGAGATGAGCATCCCGGCCGCGATGACGGCCCGCGCGGGCAGCGCCGCGAACAGCCGGGGGCCGAGGCCGCCGGCGGCGATGCCGAGACCGACCACGTTCGGCAGGTAGGACAGGCCGGTGTGCAGCGCCGAGTATCCGCGCACGATCTGCATGTAGAGGGTGAGCAGGTAGTACATGGCGAGCATGCCGGTGCCGAGGAGCAGCAGCACTGTGTACGCGCCACCCCGGTTGCGGTCGCGGATCACGCTCGCGGGCAGCATCGGCGCCCGGGAAAAGCGCTCGGCCAGCGCGAACGCGATCAGCAGGACGGCCCCGAGGGTGAACGCGACGAGGGTGCCGGTGTCGGTCCAGCCGTTGCTGCTGCCTCGGCTGAGCGCGTAGATGAGCGAGGCTACGCCACCGGTCGCGGTGACCGCACCTGGCACATCGAGCTTGCCTCGCTCGGTATCGCCGGGTACCAGCAGGCCGGACCAGGTGCCTGCCAGCACGGCCACGGCGATCGGGGCGTTGATGAACAGCACCCAGCGCCAGCTTGCGTATTCGGTCAGCGTCCCGCCGAGCAGCAGGCCGATGACCGAGCCGAGGCCGGCCATCGAGCCGTAGACGCCCAGCGCCTTGGTTCTGGCCGGGCCGGCTGGGAACGTGGTGGCCAGCAGCGACAGTGCGCATGGCGCGGCGAGGGCGGCGCCGCAGCCCTGCACGATGCGCGCGGTGACGAGCACGGTCTGGTTCGGGGCGAACCCGCCTGCCATCGACGCCAGGGTGAATAGCACGAGCCCGGTGCGGAACACGCGCAGCCGGCCGAACAGGTCGCCCGCCCGGCCGCCGGCCAGCAGCAGTCCGCCGAAGGTGAGCGCGTAGAAGCTGATCACCCAGTTCAGGCTGGATACCGGCAGGTGCAGCGACCGCTGCATGCTGGGCAGCGCGATGTTCACGATGGTGTCGTCGAGCACCAGCATCAGCTGCGCGGTGGCGATGACCAGCAGCGCAAGGCCGAGTTTGCGGCCCGCAGCTGCGGGCGCGGCGGCCTGGGGGACGGTTTGCGTTGGGTCGTGGACAGACATGGTGTCTCCCTAACGGTCGTGTCCGGCGACTTGGGGCTGCGGCTCGCCTGTGGCGGGCCAGGTCTGCAGGGCGGCGTAGGTGGGCGCCCACTGCTCTCGATAGGCGGTCAGCAGGGGCGGGGGGAACTTGCCGAGGATCGCGTCGAGGATCTGCGGGCGGGCCTGGGTGAGCAGCCAGGGCATGTACCTCGACGCGTCAGGCAGGTTCCGCTCGCTATGGATCTGGGCGAAGTGCTGCCACTCGGCCGGGGTCAGCGAGGTATCGATCAGGGGCAGCCCGTCGGCCTCCTCGTGGGCCAGGTGCGCGGTCAGCTTGCCCGAGAGTTCGTCGATGATGTCGCCGAACCGCTGGTAGCCGTAGTCCGGGTCGGCCGCGGCCGCGTCGACGGCCTCCAGCAGCGGCTCGATGACGCCGTGCTCGGCCTCCAGCGCGTCCACCAGCGCCACCCGGTCGGGCTGCCCGGCCACGCGGGCTCGCAGCGGCGGCCACAGGGCGTCATCTTCGGACTGATGGTGGACCAGCAGGAACTTCTTGAACAGCTCCCACCCCAGCGCGGCACGCAGCAGCGTGCCGGGGTCGTCGTCCCGCCGGCTCGCGATCCGCCCGACCTGCGCCAGGTCCCGGCGCAGCGCGTCGTGCATCGCGAGCATCATGCTCATGTCCAGCCTGTACTCCATAGTTCCTCCCTGCACGGATGCATCGGCCAGGTCTCGGCCTGCGCCGGGGCGCCCCAGCGCTGCTTTCAAGATTTTGGCACTCAGTACTATTTAAAGTCAAGTGGTGAAAGAAGCTGAGTGTATATAGCTCCCGGGTCGCGGAAACGGGTAGGATGCGGGGCATGACGAGCGACGCGTCTCCAGACCGCTCCTTGCCGCTGCGCGAGCGCAAGAAGCTGCGGACCCGGCGCGCGCTGGCCGACGCGGCGCTGCGCCTGTTCACGCAGAGGGGCTTTGACGCGACCACGCTCGAGGAAGTAGCCGACGAAGCCGAGGTGTCCAAGAGCACCTTCTTCCGCTTCTTCCCGGCCAAGGAGGCCGCGGCGGTCGAGGCCGAGACGGAGCTGTGGACCGCCTACCTGGCCGCGCTCGCCGACCGCGAGCTGTCCGGCCCCGTCCTCGGCGAGCTGCACCAGGCGCTGGCCGGGGCAGCCGCCGGGCTCGACCCCGGCTGGGACCAGCGCTTCCTCGCCACCCGCCGCCTGATCATGGCCGAGCCGAACACCCTGCTCAAATACGTCGAGCACTACCGCGCGGGGATCAAAGACCAGGTGGTCGCCTGCCTCGCGGGCAAACTCCGCCTCGATCCCGAGGATCTCCGGCTGCACGTCCTGGCCGAACTCGCCATGACCGCCTTCAGCCTCGCTGGCCGCCCCTGGGTTCGCCGCGGCGGGCAGGGGGGCCGCAAAGCGCTCCTCGAACGCCACCAGGAGGCGGTCGAGGCCATCCCCGCCAGCCTGGACCTCTCAGCGCCCACAAAGCCTGCCCAGAACGGCGGAACCTGAGTAAATCCCGGCCGCACAGCGCTCGGGCCTAAAGGGCGCAGCGCGTCTGGCCAGACCGCGCCACATAAGTCCCGCTTATGCGCCTGACACGAGTGACCGCCGACCGAGCAAGCAGTCGGCCAGAACGGCGGCGATGCGCGCGCTGTCTCCGACCCGGGCAAGGCACAAAGCGTGACCTCCTTCCCGCCGCGGCTATGGCGGAGCGCTGATTCCGGGTTGTCGGCCCGCCGGGCGTCAGATGAACGAACCCGCTCCGCGGGCCGAGGCCGGTGCCGGCGTGGTCGGCCGATCCGGGGCCTCCTGGCGAAGGAGCGAAGCCGGATTACGCGAAGTAGTGGCCCGTCTTCACGTCCTCGATCCAGCCGGGGTGGGTCGGCTCCCAGCCCAGGATTTCGCGGGTCTTTTCGTTGGACGTCGGGTTGTCGAGGCCGGCGAACGCGGCGAGGAAGCCCAGATACTGTGGCGCCTCCTCATCGGTGATGCTCTTGGTCTGGACCCCGAGCTTGCCGGCGATCGTCTCGGCGATCACCTTGCGCGGGATGCCCGTGTCGCCGACGCCGTGCAGCGTCGAGCCGGCGGGGGCCTTTTCCAGCGCCAGGCGGTAGAGCACGCCGATGTCGTAGGTGTTGGCCGCCGGCCAGCGGTTTGAGCCGTCACCGGTATAGGCCGCCACCCCGTTTTCCCGGGCGAAGCCGATCAGGGCATGGGTGAAGCCGTGATGGTCGAGGTCGCTATGGACCATCGGCGCGAGCCGCACGACGGAGGAGCGCACACCATGCTGAGCCAGGCCGATCGTGTAGTTCGCTGCATCGACGCGGGGACCGCCATCGGACTGGTCGTACTCGGTGCCGGGACGGCCAGTGATCCCGGCCATGGCGAGCATCAGGGTGCCGCCGGTCGTGACCAAGGGCTTGCTGGTGCCCGTCAGCGTCTCACCGATCGCCTGGATGGCAGCCAGGTCTGAGCCGACTGCGCCCATGAAGTCGCCGGTGCGCATCGCCTCGTGCTTGAAGGCGAGGTGGATCACGCCGTCGGTCTCAGCGGCCGCGGCCTTGAGACCGTCGAGATCGTCGAGATCGCCGCGGCGGACCTCGGCGCCAAGGGCGGCGACGACCTCAGCCGAGGCATCAGAGCGGGCGAGACCGACGACCTGATGTCCGCTGCTGACAAGCTCGGGGATGACGGCGGAGGCGATATGGCCTGAAGCGCCGGTGACAAATACACGCATGAGGACCTCCAGCAGAGATCGGATGTCATCTGGTGTCATCACACTAGCACGGTCACGACACCTGGTGTCATCAGCTATGCTCAGCTGTCATGTCCCGCTGGAAGCCAGACGCCGAAGGCCGGCTCGCCAAGGCCGCCATCACCCTGTTCGAGGAGCAGGGCTATGACCAGACGACGGTCGCGGAGATCGCCGAGGCCGCGGGGCTGACCAAGCGGACCTTCTTCCGCTACTTCTCGGACAAGCGCGAGGTGCTGTTCAACGGCTCACGCGAGCTTCAGGACCGCTGGATCAGCGGGATCGAAGCTGCACCGCCGGACGCCACTCCGATGGCCGCGGTGTGTGCCGGGCTCGATGAGGTGGCGGAGCTGTTCGCCGACCGTCACCCCTTCGCCAGGATGCGGTCCCGGATCATCGCGGCCAACCCCGAACTGCAAGAGCGCGAGCTGATCAAGCTCTACTCCCTGGCCGGCGCCATCAAGACAGCGCTCGCTGATCGCGGCGTCTCCGTGAACGCAGCGATCCTTGCCTCCCAGGCTGGCGTGACCGTCTTTCACGTGGCCTTCGCCCGCTGGGTGGAGCAGGACGACCCGGCCGCCTTCAGGCGACTAATGGACGAGTCACTGGAGGAACTGCGGTCGGTGACCGCCGCCTAGCAGCAGCCGGGGCCGGCCCACGTCGACCGGCCGGAGGTATCTTGAGCCACACTGTCGCCATGACCGACCACTACACCGACGGAACCTACCGGTGGTGGCATCTGTCTCGGCCGTCGCCGGAACTGCTCGCGACGCTCGGCGATGGCTGGCTGCGGCCAGGCGGGCGTGCGCTTGACATCGGCTGCGGCCTGGGCGTCGAGACCGTCCGCGGTACGCCGAGGAACTCTGCCGCGTCCTGCGGCCCGGCGGCAGGCTGCTGCTGCGGGCCAGCCTCAACGCGGCTGGCGTGCGTAATGACATCGACGAAACGGTCATCGGTCGCACGTTCGCGGCCTGGCAGATCGAGCACATGCAGCGGACCGCGGTGCCCAGCGACACCCGCACGCTCGAGGTCATCCTCGCCCGCCTGTCAACGACAAGCCCGCCGTGACGCCACACGTTCTGTATCCGCCTTGCGGTTTGGCCGTGCCGGCATGCCTGATCCGCTCACTGTCGGCGATGCTGGAGATTGGCGTGCCGGGGTGGCTCGTCGCAGAAGGTCTCGTCGCAGGGCCTTGATCTTCGTGCTGTCGGCCATCAGCGTGACGATCTCGTCGGGTGTCAGGACTCGGGGCAGACCCGGTACCACAGCTGGGGGTAGTCAGGCGAGATGTACTCGGCATCGGGGACGCAGAGGAAGCTGCGCATCATCGGCAATCTCGCGAAGCCGACCCAGGCGTTCAGTGTCGTGGGCGTCGCGCAGATGGACCGAATCACTGGCCCATGCCCTGAACAGGCGCTGATACTGATCTTCTGCGGCGCGCCTGAGCGCGACGCCTCGCTCGGTATACGCGGCTTGATCCTCGCGGTCGCGGGTGGCACGATCGCCGGGGTGAGCACAGCGTTGCGGGAGCTGCTGATTCGTCACGTTGACGCCGGCACAATTCCTGGCGGGGTCGCGCTCTTGGGTGCTGGGAACGCCGAGGTGGTCACCGCGGGCGTGGCGTCGATCGGCGGCGGTCCTATGGGCGAGGACGCGATCATGCGGATCCAGTCCATGACCAAGGCGATTACGTCGGTCGCCGCGCTTCGTCTTGTGGAGGCCGGGCGTCTGGATCTCGACCAGAGTCTGGTGGACTGGCTGCCGGAGCTGGCTGACCGTCAGGTGCTGCGCGATCCAGCGGCTGAGCTCGACGACACCGTGCCGGCGCGCCGGGCCATCACGCTTCGCCACCTCCTGACCAATACCTCCGGGTACGGCATGGCGCTCCAGGCTTCGCCGCTGCAGGAGGCGATGGCCGCGAACGGCACTGAGGCTGGCCCGGAGCCACCGGCGATGGGCGCTGATGAGTGGCTGCGTCGCCTGGCGGAACTTCCGCTGGCGTTCCAGCCGGGAGAAGGATGGCGCTATCACCATTCGTTTGGCGTGCTCGGCATTCTCATCTCGCGGGTGACGGGCCGCCCGCTCGGTAAGCATCTGGCCGAAGACATTTTCGGGCCGCTCGGGATGACCGACACGGCACTGTGGGTGGCGGAGGGCGAGCTGGACCGGTTGCCGGCGGCTTACCGGCACGGTGACGAGGGACTCGTGGAGACCGAGCCTGCCGGCGGCGGTTTCTACGCAGGGCCGCCGTCATTCGACGTCAGCCACGGTGAGGTCGTCTCCACCGCTGCGGACTATCACCGCTTCACCCGGATGCTTGCCGAGGGAGGGCAAGCCAACGGCCAGCCGATGATCTCACCTGATCACCTGCAGCAGATGACGAGCGACCAAGTACCGGCGGCGTGCAAGACCGCGGACAGCTTCTTCCCGGGGTTTTGGGACGGCTTGGGCTGGGGTTTTGGCGTGGCCGTGCAGACAGAGGGACCCCAGCGCGGCCGCATCGGCTGGTCCGGCGGACTGGGTACGGACTTCTTCGTCGACCCGGACGGCACGGTCGGCATCCTCCTCGCTCAAGTTGAAATGGGTGAGGACATGTGGCCGCTGATCGAGCAGTTCCAGTCGCTGCACGAGCCGTCGTGACCGGCCAACTCCCCCCGGTGCGGGCTGCACAGATCCCGGTGACAGACACCTACCACGGCGTCGACGTCACCGAGAACTACCGGTGGCTGGAGGACGCATCCTCCGAGGAGGCCCATGCCTGGACGAAAGGCCAGCAACAACGCACCCGTGCCTACTTCAGCGAGGTCCCCTGGCGAGACACGCTGCGTGCACGTGTCGAGCAGCTGCTGAAGGCCGAGACGACGACGTACTTGCGGCTCATATCCGGCGGAAACATCTTCTTCGCGCTGAAGGCGCAGGCGCCGCGGCAGCAGCCGTTCCTGGTGGCCCTGACCGACCTTGACGACCCTGCGACAGAGCGTGTCGTCGTGGATCCGGAGGCCATCGACCCGTCCGGTGAGACCACGATCGACTTCTTCGTTCCATCCCCAGACGGAAAGCAGGTCGCGGTCTCGCTGTCGGAGCATGGCAGCGAGGATGGGTCGCTGTACGTCTATGACGCCGACAGCGGGAAGGTGGTCGATGAGCCGATTCCGCATGTGAATTTGATGGGTGGTTCGGTGGCCTGGCGGCACGATGGCGCTGGATTCTGGTACACGCGCTGCGCTGACCCCGCGGGCTTTCGGCAGCAGGTGTGGTTCCGTGAGCTGGGCCACTCGCCGGATCAGGTTGATCTCGCGGGTGGGTTCGCCGACGAGCGGATCGCGGAGAACGAACTGTCCGCCTCACCCGACGGCCGCTGGGTGATGGACCGGGTGGAGAAGGGTGATGGTGGTGAATGGCAGGTCTTCCTCCGCAGCCAGGTTGGCGACGGCCAGTGGTGGCAGGCGGCAGACATCCCCGATAAGTGCGTGCATGCTGTGCTCGGCACCGACGCGCTGTATCTGCTTTCCCGCCAAGACGCCCCGCACGGCAAGGTGCTCCGCCTGCCGGTGACCGAAGGTGCCACGGTCGCCGACGCCCAGGAGATCGTGCCGGCAGGCGAGTTGGCCATCGAAGATCTGGCGGTGACTCGCGACCGGGTCTGGGTGGTAGACATCGACGGCGGGCCGCAGCATGTGCGCGTCTTCGACACCAGGGGGAGGCCGCTGCCCCCGGTGGACATCCCGCCGATGAGCTCCGTGTCGTCCTACTCCGCTCGTCTGTCGGCGCTCGGGCAGGACCAGATCGCGTGGTCGCGGGAGTCCTTCACCGAACCGGCGACCTGGTGGGTAGCAGTCGGCGGCGAGGCCCCGCGCCCGACCGCACTGAGGACGAGGACCCCCGTCGACCTGTCCAGGTACGAGGTGACCCGCGAGTTCGCGACGTCGAGGGACGGCACACGTGTCCCCCTCAACGTGATCAGCGCACCTGGCACCCCACGGGACGGAACCGCGCCGGCACTGCTGACCGCGTACGGCGGTTTCGGCATCTCGTTGGTGCCGCGGTTCGAACCTGAGCTGCTGCTGTGGCTGGAGCAGGGCGGCGTCTACGTGGTGGCAAACATCCGCGGCGGCGGTGAGTTCGGCGAGCACTGGCACCAGGCCGGCCGGCTCGCCGCCAAGCAGAACTGCTTCGACGACTTCATCGCCTGCGCGGAGCATCTGCACAGCAGCCGGATCACCAGTCGCGAGCGGCTGGCGATCATGGGCGGTTCCAACGGAGGGTTGCTGATGGGTGCCGTTCTCACTCAGCGGCCAGACATCGCCCGCGCCGTCGTTGCCGCAGTGCCGGTGATGGACTCCCTGAGGGCCGAGACGACCACCAACGGGAGATTCAATACGCCCGAGTTCGGCACCGTGCAGGATCAGGAGTTGTTCACGGCGCTGCTCGCCTACTCGCCCTACCACAACGTCGTCGGCGGAACGGCCTACCCGGCCGTGCTGCTGACCGCCGGAGAGAATGACACCCGGGTCGATGCCTGGCACGCCAAGAAAATGACGGCCCGGCTCCAGGAGGCGACGACATCGGCCCGGCCGGTGCTGCTGCGGCTGGAGTCCACGGGCCACCTGGGCGGGTCACTCGACCAGTCCATCGACGAGACAACAGACCGGCACGCCTTCCTCCTCGACCAGCTAGGCCTCGGTTACCGCCCCGTCGCCTCTGCGTGATGGGCTGGGTAGGCGCGCCCGGCGCTCGCAACTATCCTGCATCCATGTCCCCTGCAGGTGGTCCCACCGCGAACCGGGTGGCCGCCGCCCCCCGGGTGTCGCAGTCGCTGCTGTTCACCGACCGCGCCACGGCTGCACTCAGCGAGCTCAGTGACGACGATCCGGGCCTTCGGGAGCGCGTCGAGCAAAGTGAGATGATCTACGACGGCGCGAATGCCTACGTCCGGGTAGCCGACAGGTGGACGGGCTTCTTCCTGGCTGACCCGGGCGGCCCGCGCGGGCCGAATGACCCGCTGTGGCCGTTGGACGCCCTGCTCGGTGCCAGCGAGGATGCCGTGGAGATCGGGCCGGAGGCCGTGCGCGGCGTGCCTGCGACACACTGCCGTCTCACCGTTGACCTGGCCCGGGCGGACGCTGCGCTGCCGAGCGGGGTGAGCGTGCCCGCCGGGCCGTATCGCTCGTTAAGCCGGCTGCCTGCCGAGGTATGGCTGGACGCGGATGGGCTCGCCCGCCGTATCTCGGTGAACTCCGAGCCGGCCGCGGCCGCGGATGCACAGGTCTGGTCGGTCGTTGAGCTGTGGGATTACGGGTTGGCCGTCGACATCACGCCGCCCGGTCCCGATGAGGTCCTGACGCCGGCCGAGGCCTATCGCATGGCCGAAGAGGAACCGCCTGGGCGGAACGCGTGACCACCCGCCCAGCGGCGTGCCGGCCGAGCCGACGGCCATCGGCCGAGCTGGTCCGGTGGTCAGGTCCGCAGGGACATGACCACGATGGGCGAGGTGGTCGGCTGGCTGGTCCCGCCAGCCGGCTCCACGGTCACGCCGACGCTGTCGCCAGCGGCCAGCCCGGAGGCCAGGACCGGCGCGGTCCTTCCCGACGCGGGAGCCGGAAGCAGGCCCGCCCTGCGGATCCGGGGCGGCCCCATCAGCCAGAGCTCGTAGACCTTGCTCGCGGGAAGCCGAGGCAGCCCGGCGGTGGTGAAGACGAGCTTCCCCTCGACGCGGGAGACCACGACGGTGGCGGTTCCCCCGTTCTTGACTGCCTCGGTCATGATCCGTGCGTCAGGGGCGGCGAGGACCGCGGCGAGCGCCTGGTCCTGCGCCCGTGCGGAGTCCAGCTCATGCCGGGTGTGAAGTCCGACAGCCCCGAGCGCGACGGCCACGGCCAGGCTGACCACGGCCACCGCCGCGGCAAGCCGGGGCGTCCAGGACTGGCGGAAAACCTGGCGCGGCGTCCAGCGTAGGGTCCGGCCTGGCCGGTCAACGGCGGGAGGCAGCTGCCTGGTCACCGCGGCGGCGGCCAGCACGTGCTCCTTGACTCTTGGCGGCGGCGGCATCGCGGCGGCCATCGCCAGTTCTGTTGCTGTCTCGGCCAGGCCGCGGACCTCGTTGCCGCACGGCCTGCAGCGGCGCAGGTGATGCTCGAACAGGTCCCGCTCGGCGCCGTCCACGGCGTCCAGGGCGTAGACGCCGGTCAGGGTGTGCAGGTCATGTCGCCGGAATCTCACCAGCTCACCCCCATGCAGTCGCGCAGCCGGATCAGGCCGTCGCGGATCCGGGTCTTGACGGTCCCCAGCGCCGTGTGCAGGAGTCCGGCGACCTCTGGATGCGTGTATCCGCCGTAGTAGGCGAGCGTGATGGACTCGCGCTGCAGGTCGGTCAGCCCGCCCAGGCAGCGGCGCACCCGCTCAGCGTCCAGGTTGGCCACGGCGGTCTCGGCCACCTGGTCGTCGGCCGTGAGGGGCTGCGCGGTCCGGTGCTCCCGCTCGGTCGCAGCCACGGCCGAGCGCACCCGGTCGACGGCGCGCCGGTGCGCGATCGTCATCACCCAGGTCGCGGCGCTGCCCCGAGCGGGATCGAACCTGGACGCGGTGCGCCACACCTCGAGCAGCGCCTCCTGGGTGACCTCTTCGGATTGCGCCTGGTCCCTGACTACTTTGCGGATCACGCCATACGCCGGTCCGGCCAACCGGTCATACAGCATCTCGAACGCGTCCTGATCGCCGCGGGCGACCCGGCGGACCAGGTCGTCCAGGCCCTGGTCTCTCCCCTCCGAGAGACCAGGGCCCGGCCGGGCGGCCCTCATGTCATGTCCGCTCATGGCCTCTATTCGGCGCAGCCCGGGGATCGGATTGGTGGGCAGGCGGGCCGGCTGACCCGGGATCGAGACCAATCCGTAGGCCAGAAGGCCGCGAATACAGCGCGTGATCGGGAAAAAGCTGAGCGGATCCGCGGCGAGACGCGCACTGGTTGGCGCGACGTCCGGGCTGCTCGCCGCCGCCGCCGCGCTGGGCGTGGCCCAGCTGGTCGCGGGGCTCACCGGCCCGCTGGGCAGCCCCGTGGTGGCGGTGGGTGAGGTGGCCATCAACCTGACCCCGGTCCCGGTGAAGGATTTCGTGATCGGTCATGTCGGCAGCCACGACAAGCAGGTCCTGGTGGCCGGGATCCTGTTGATGCTCGCCGCGTTCGCGGCCGTGGTGGGGATGCTGGCGCTGCGCCGCATCGGTTACGGGTTCGCCGGGCTTGCCGTCTTCGGCGTGCTGGGCGCCGCTGCCGCGATCACCCGGCCGAATTCCGGCCCGGCGGACCTCGTTCCGACGCTGGTGGGCGTCGCGGTGGCCGCGGTGGCGCTGACGTTGCTGGTCCGCGCCGGGGGCGGCCGCCAGCGGCCCGGGCCGACGTCGCTCCCCGGGCCGGCTACGGCCGTTCAGGACTGGTACGCTCCGGCACCTCTTGCCGAAGCACGGCCGGGGGCCTTGTCCGCCCGGACCCCGGACCGGCGGCGCTTCCTCGCCCTCGCGGCCGGCACGGCCGCGGTGACCGCCGCCGGCGGCCTGGCCGGCCAGAAGCTGCTGAGCCGGTTCAATGTCGACCGGCTCCGCGCGGCCATCCGGCTCGCAGCGCCCGCCAAACGGGCCCCGGCCGTGACCGCCGGAACCCAGCTGCCGATCCCCGGCATCACCCCGTTCTTCACCTCCGACGCCAGCTTCTACCGGGTCGATACCGAGCTGGTCCTGCCGCAGATTGCGCCCGATGAGTGGACGCTACGGGTGCACGGGATGGTTGACCGGCCGCTGGAGCTGTCGTTCGGCGACTTGCTGCGGCGCCCGCTCACCGAGGCGGACATCACGCTGGCCTGTGTGTCAAACCAGGTCGGCGGCCCGCTGGCCGGGAACGCACGGTGGCTCGGCGCCAGCCTCGCGGCGCTGCTGCGCGAGGCCGGGGTGCACGCAGGCGCCGACCAGATCCTGTCCACCTCAAACGATGGATGGACCGCCGGAACGCCTACGGCCGTGGTCATGAGCGACCCGGACGCGCTGCTGGCCGTCGGCATGAACGGCCAGCCGCTGCCAATCGCGCACGGCTTTCCCGCCCGGATGATCGTTCCCGGCCTGTTCGGCTACGCCTCAGCCACCAAGTGGGTCACCGACATCGAGCTGACCAGCTTCGCGGCCCAGCGCTCGTACTGGGTGCAGCGGGGCTACTCAGTCATGGGGCCGATCAAGACGATGTCGCGGATCGACGTGCCCAAGCCGTTCCAGCAGGTGCATGCGGGCCGCACCGCAGTGGCTGGTGTCGCCTGGGCACCGCATCGCGGCATCGAAAGGGTGCAGGTCCAAGCCGACGGCGGGCCCTGGCACGACGCCCAGCTGGCCGCGGCGGACGGGATCGACACCTGGCGGCAGTGGGTCTGGTACTGGGACGCCGCTCCCGGCCTGCATCAGCTCCAGGTCCGCGCGACCGACGGCACCGGCGCCACCCAGCCCGGCAAACGCACCGGGATCTTCCCCAACGGCGCCACCGGATGGGACAGCGCCGCCGTCACCGTCACCTAAAGCCTTCGGCCCGCTGCATTCCGCAGCGGCTCGCCAACACAGGAGAGAAGGAAGCTCATGAGATACAAGTTCCTTGGCGTCGCAGCGATCGCCGGAACACTCGCGCTCGGCGCGGCTGCCTGCAGTTCCAGCGGCTCGTCCGCTGCGTCAGCGGCAAGCCCGAAGGCGACAGCGAAGGCGCCGGCGGCTCAGCCGGCCGCCTCCACCTCGGGCTCGGCCATGGCCCCGTTCGGTCCGGGCTGCTCATCAGTACCGGCGTCCGGGAAGGGCAGCTTCACTGGCATGTCCACCGCCCCGGTCGCCACCGCTGCGTCCAGCAACCCGCTGCTGTCCACCCTGGTCACTGCCGTGACCAAGGCGGGCCTGGTGGACACGCTCAACTCGGCGCCGGGCATCACCGTGTTCGCGCCCGACAACGCAGCGTTCGCCAAGATCCCGACCGCGACCCTGAACTCAGTGCTGGGCAACAAGGCCGAGCTCACCAAGATCCTCACCTACCACGTCGCGTCCGGTCACATCACCCCGGCTGAGCTCGCGTCTGGCAAGCCGATCAAGACCCTGGAGGGCTCGACGGTGATGCCGTCCAAGATGGGCAGCTCCTACGAGGTCAACTCCGTCCCGGTGGTCTGTGGCGACGTGCAGACCGCGAACGCCACCGTCTACATCATCGGCTCCGTGCTCATGCCTCCTACCCACTGACGCCGGGAGGCAGGTAGCGCGGCAGCGTGCCGGGCGTGGCCACACGGGACCCCCGGGGTGGCCACGCCCACCAGCACGCCGACGTTGTTCATCCGGACGGGCATTCCTTTCCTCACCGCGCCGAGTTCTCAATCCCGGGCCTGGTGTGCCAGCGGCCGTAGCGGTGCCGGTACAGAAGGTAGGCCGGCGGTCCAGCGCACAGCGGTAGCCAGTAGGAGGCGAGGCGGTAGGCCAGCGTGGCCAGGAGCGCGTCACCCGCGTGGACGCCGGCCAGGACCAGCAGGCCGGTCAGGCTGGCCTCGACGAGGCCGAGCCCGCCCGGGGTAACCGGGACGAGCTCGATGACGTTGGCGGCGGCGTAGGCCAGCAGCACCAGCGCGTGCTGGGGATGGGTGCCGGTGGCGCGCAGGGCGGCGAGCAGGCAGCCGAAATCGAATCCGAGCCGGCCGACGGTCAGCAGGAGTGCCTGCCACCAGTTGTGGCCCAAGACCGACCTGATCGTGTCGCGTTCAGACAGCAGCCGCGTGTCCAGGCCGGTCAGCGGCGGGCGGCGGCCGCGGGTGATCCGGTTCCGCAGCGCCTGAGCGGCGCGGCCGATCGCGGCCAGCGGCCGGTCGGTTTTCAGAAGGAGTGCGCCGGCGATGGCAAGAAGGCAGAACATCCCGAGTCCAAGCAGCGCGGTACGCACGAGTCCAGGGCTCACAGCCGTGCCAGCCAGCACGGCGGGCAGCGCGACCACGGGGAGCGCCAGCAGCGCGCCCACCTCAAGCAGCGAGAAGGTGGTCAGGGCGCCTGCCGCGGCGTCCGTATCGAACCCGGCGTGCGAGAGCAACTCGAACTGCAGCCCGGCCCCGGCCGCCGCGCCGCCCGGCACAATGCCGGACACCGAGTTGCCCGACAACCCGGCAGTGACCACGGAAAACCATTGGCGTGTCTGCAGGGCCAGCCGCTGCAAGGCGAAGGTGCAGGTAAAGGAGGCCAGCTCGGCGGCCAGTGCGACAGCCAGCCAGACCTGGTCCAGCGTGCGCAGGCGGGGCCAGGACGCCAGCACCCGAGTCAGGCTCGGCAGCAGCAGGTAGATTGCCAGGCCAGCCACTGCGAGGGCCACTGCCCTGATGGCAATGGTCTTCCGGCTCAGCGGCCACGACTTCGCTGACCGGCGGGATGCATCGCCCGCAGCAGGCAGGTGCTGAGCGGGATGCGGATCGTGGCTGGTCACACGTGCCTCCCAAAACGCAGCCAAGCTTACTGACCCGCGAGCATCGCACCCCGAGGCGCATGTATCAGGGACACTGCTGATGGCTCTGCATCCCTAAACGCCGGTGCGACGCGCCTGGCGTTTAGCCCGAGACGGGGGAGCGGCATGAAGTCATTGGGATTAAGTCCCGAGGCAGACGTGACGGGCGGCGGCGACTGGGCGATCTGCTGCTCGGGGGGCGGCATCCGGTCAGCCGCTTACTGCCTGGGGGCACTGCAGAGCCTCGACCTCGGCGGTCTGCTCGGGACCGCCAAGTGGATCCTGGGGGTGTCCGGCGGAAGCTACATCGCCTCCTCCCGCGCGCTCGTGGCGCACGACCTGCCGTCCGGCACGGTTCCCCACGCGTACGCCCCGGGTACCGCCGAAGAGCGGAACCTGCGCGACAACACCCGCTATATCGCGCCCAACGGCGCGACCGTGCTGGTCGGTGTCCTGTCGCTGCTGCTCGGTGCGATCGTCACGTTCATCATCGTGGCGGCCCCCCTCTACGCGTTCACGCACGCCTGGGGCTGGCTGCTGCGCTGGCAGGGCGTGCTGGTCCCGTCGGGTTCGCGCACGATGACGGCTGCGGTGACCGGGACCGCGTGGTGGCTGCTCCCGGTGATCTGCGCGGGGGTCACGCTGGTGCTCTTCGCGTTCTGGTGGCTGACGCTTGAGCCGCCGCTCAGCCATCGCCGCGCCGCCCGCGTGCGGTGGTGGGCCTGGCTGAAGCCGGACGACCCGGACCGCAGCGCTAACCGGGCGCAGGTGGTGAGCTGGGCTGCTCTCCTGACGGTCGGTCTTAGCCTGGCGATGCTCGCGGCCCCGCCGCTGATCTCGTGGCTGACCCGTAGCACCGGGTCGTTCGGCACGGTCGCCCGCGCCATCGGCTTCGGCACGAGGCCGACCTGGTCGGCTGCGGCGGTGACGGGCCTGGTTGCCGCGGTGGCGGCGATTGCCAAGTACTGCCAGGCGGGGCTGGCCAAGTGGAACGCGCTGAGCAGGCAGGCTAACTCGGCGGCGTCCGGGCAGCCAGGCTTTCTCACCATGCTCGCCGGCTCGCTGCGTCAGCGGCTCCTGCCATGGCTGGCCAGCGCCGTGATCGTCCTTGGCGGCGCGGTGCTCGCGCTGCTGTGGATCAGCGATGGCACCCGGTCCGGATTTACCGCGGCCCAGCTCCTGCAGGTCATCGCAGCGCTGGCCGTGATGGTGTTCGGCCGGGCGGCCGTGAACGTCAACCGCATATCGCTGCACGATGTCTACCGGTGGCGGCTGGCCAACGCTTTCGCAGTCACCCGGCGGGCGGCGCAGGAGCGGAACCCGGTGTCGGCACGCCGCCTGTTCGCCGAAGCCGCCGCGACCCGGCTGTCCGAGCTCCGGGACGGCACCGGCGGCGCCGACGAACCTGGCCTGGTGATCTGCGGTACTGCCAACATCAACGCGGACCGCGAGGTGCCACCGGGCAGCGGCGGCTTCTGCGTCAGCTTCGACCCGGACCACGTCACCTTGCGCCGCACAACCTGTGCCGAAGGGGAGGCTGACGCCCAGGCCCTGACGTCCGACTACGAGGCTCTCGTCGGGCAGCGGCGGAGCACCCTGTTTGATATCTCGGCGATCAGCGGCGCGGCCGTGTCGCCGCTGATGGGCTCCGCGACGCGGCAGGCCTACCGGATTCTGTTCACCGCGACGAACGTCCGCCTCGGCGTGTGGCTGCCGCACCCGGCCCTGGTCCGGGAAGCGCGTAACCGGATCGATGACCGGGCGGCGGGCATCCCCGGGCGGCCCGACCGGCGGTGGACACGGCGATCACTCCTCCTGCTGCTGTGGTACCTGTCGCCGCACCCGCTCTGGGACCGTAAGGCGGAGCTGAACGACGATCGGGAGGCCAGGCTCTGGGCTCATGTCCTCGACCTCAGGCTCCGCGGCAAGCGCACGGGCGAACTGTGGTACCGGCTGATGCAGCCCACGGCCGGCCTGCTGTGGTCCGAGGCCGTCGGCCACCTGAGCTACCGCGATACCTGGATGTATGTGACCGACGGCGGCCACTACGACAACCTTGGCCTGGTCGAGGCGCTGCGCCGCGGTGCACGGCACATCGTGGTGCTGGACGCTTCTGGCGACAAGGCCGACACGTGGTTCACGCTCGGCGGATCCATCGCCCTGGCCAGGAGCGACGCTGAAGTGGACATCGTGCTCGATCCCACCACGATGGTTGCGGGCGGCAGCGGGCTGGCTCCGGGCCAGGTGGTCCACCCGTGGGCGTTCGGCACGTTCACCAGGCCGGCCGGCCCGCACGGGCTGCCCGAGCAGGGCGACATCTGGGTGTGCAAGCTCGGCTGGTGGAGCGGAGCGCCCTGGGATGTCCTCGCTTACGCCAAGGATCACCCGACCTACCCCTGCGACAGCACGCTGGAGCAGCTGTATGAGGCCGCCGAGTTCGAGGCCTACCACGAACTTGGCGGAGCCACGGTGCTGGCTGCCGCGAAGGAGTGCACGCCGCCCTTGAGCTGCCCTGTCAGCGCTGGCCACGGCGGTTCGCCGGTGCTGCACCAACTCGGCGACGCCAGGCGATGAATCAGGTGCAGGACAGGCGGTAGATGGCCATCGGGGCGTCGCTCGCTTCAGTGGCAACCGGCCGGACAGCCACGAGATGAAAGCCGTTCTTCTCCAGGACACGCCGGGAGGCCATGTTGGCGGCGTCCGGGTCGGTCAGTATCCCGGCGCTGGGATGACGGCGGCGTATTTCGGTCGTTAGCGCGGCGATCAGCGTGGTGCCGACGCCCCGGCCGACGTGTGCCGGGTCGCCGATCGCGTAGTCGATCCCGATTTCCCCGTCGTGTGCGCCGATGGCTTCGGCGTCAGCGGGGTAGTCCGTCCACCTGTACCACTGGCACCAGCCGACGGGCGTGCTGTCGAGGGTGACCATCAGCATGTGCGTGGCCGACTTGCTGTCCTGGTGGACTCGTTGCCGGTACTTGGCGATCTCCGCCTCGGCAGTCGTGTCCGGTGTCCACCAGCGGGCCACATGCGGCAGCCGGAGCCACGCCTCGACCGCCGGGAGATCTACTTCAGTCATCGGGCGCAGGGAAAGCACCCCGCCAGGGTAAGAGCAGATGCCCCGTGCGCCCGCAATTTTGCAGGTGGTCAAGGGCGGGCTGCGATCTTGGCCAGCAGTGAACGCACGCAGCAAGGCGCATGGTATGGACGTGGCAGGATAGCCGACGTGCCGGGATCGCTTCCCAGGACGCTGCGCCCGAGGTACCCCGTCCGTAGCGAGCGGTTGCTGTTGCGCCCGCTGGCCATGGGCGACGTCGACGCTCTGCTTGCCTACCGCAGCCGTGAAGATGTCTGCCGGTACGTGCCGTTCGAGCCGCTGAGCCGCGACAACATCATCGAGCGGATTGCGGGGCAGTGGGCACGCACGGAACTCACCGATGAGGGACAGTGGCTGACGCTCGGCGTCCAGGTGTCCGAGACGGGCGAGCTGGCCGGTGACGTTGGGTTGTGCTGGCGCAGCCGCGCGCATGCTGGCGGGGAACTCGGCTACGCGTTCAATCCTGCCTTGGGCGGGCGCGGCTATGCCACCGAGGCTGCGGATGTGATGCTGCGGCTCGGTTTCGAGGGGCTTGGCCTGCATCGCATCGTGGCGCGGATGGATGAGCGCAACGAGCCATCGGTGAGGGTGGCCGCGCGGCTGGGTATGCGGCAGGAGGCCCGCCTGGTCTGCAACGAGTTCTTCAAAGGCGAGTGGAGCACCGAGCTTGACTTCGCGATGCTCGCTGAGGAGTGGTATGCGCGCCAGAAGGAATAGCTACCTCGACCTTGCCGGCGAACACGCTGGCGGGCTCGAAGGCGGCGATGCAGGCGGCGTCGTGTCCTGTTGGCGTGGTGAGCTACCGATAATCTTCTGATGAGCAGAATGTGCGACGACGGCTGGAGGCGAGTGTGACCACGGAACCCGGTGACGCCGAGATCCGGTGGCTGCGCCCGTCGCATCTCCTGCTGCGAGCCCGGCGTATCCAGACCGCGCTGGTGACCGTGCCCGTCGCGGCCGTCGGCGGCGTCATTGCGGGTACCGCCGGGTCGGCCGCGCTGGGCCTCGGCATCGGGCTGGGGCTCGTGGTGGTCGGGCTGTTGTGCGAGCGGTTCTTTGCCCGGCGGGTCGCCGCGTGGGGTTACGCCGAGCGGCGCGATGACCTGATGGTCAAGCGCGGGGTCATGGTCCGCCGCCAGTCGGTCATCCCGTACGGGCGGATGCAGTTCATCGACGTCACCGCGGGCCCGGTGGAGCGCAGCCTGGGCTTGGCCACGGTGCGAATGCATACCGCCGCCGCGGCCAGCGACGCTCGCATCCCGGGCCTGGACAAGGCGGACGCGGCGAAACTACGCGACCAGCTTGCCTCGCTCGGCGAATCGCAGGCAGCCGGCCTGTGACCGCCCCGCCGCCCTCGCCGCTGCCCCCGGCACCAGCACCGGCACCGCCAGCGGACATGGCGGTCTGGCACCGTCTGCACCCGCTGTCCCCGCTGATCCGCACCGGACGCCACCTCGTTGCCCTGGGCATTCTGGTGCTGTTCCTGATTTTCGCCAACCACAGCGGGAACAACGACGACTTCATCAGCGACATCGTCGTGGTCGGGATCGTGCTGATTGCCGGCGTGATCAGCTGGCTGGTCACCCGCTGGCAGGTCGCCGACGGCGTGCTGCGGATCGAGACCGGCCTGATCCGGCGCCAGTCGCTGCGCTTCCCGCTGTCGCAGGTGCAGGCCATCGACGTGGTGCAGACCGGGCTGGCGCGGGTGTTCGGCCTAGCCGAGCTCCGGTTGCGGATGGCCGGGGCCGACTCCTCCGGCGGCCGCCTGGCCTGCCTGCCGCTCGCCGATGCCGAGCGGCTTCGGGAGCAGCTGCTGGCCATGGGCCACGCAACAGCGCGCCGGGCGGCCGCCGCGCCCGGCGCTGCGGGCCAGGTCGATGCCGCGGGTCCGGCGGGTGCCCCAGGCCCGGCCGGTGCCGTGGGCCCGGCCAGCGCGGCCGCACCGACCGGCCCGGAGCGCGTGCTGTTCCGGGTTCAGTCCGAGCGCCTGGCCGGGGCCATCATCCTGAGCCGCCCCGGCGCGTACGCGGGCACGGCGATCGCGGTGGTGATTCTGGTCATCGCGCTGACCGGCAAGCCGGGGATCATCGTGCCGTTCCTGGTCTTCGGCTTCGGGATCGTGACCAGCGTGTGGCGGCAGTTCAACACGGAGTTCGGGACCGTGGTCGCCGAGGCGCCGGACGGGCTGCGGCTGCGGTCCGGGCTCATACAGACCGCAGCCGAGACCATCCGTCCCGGGAGGGTGCAGGCCGTGCGCCTCGTCGAGCCGCTGTTCTGGCGCGCGTTCGGGTGGTGCCGGCTCGAGGTGGACGTCGCCGGGCCGCGCCAGCGCCGGGAGAACCGCTCCGAGGGGCAGCGCCTGCGCGCTCTCATCCCGGTCGGCTCCCGCGCCGACGCAGACCGGATGCTCGGCGAGCTGCTGACCGATCCGCCGCGGCCGACCCACCCGGCGCCAGCCGGCGCGCGCGTGAAGACGCTGCTGTCCTACCACTTCCTGGCGTGGGCCGGCGACGACCGGTACGTGGTGGCATCCCGCGGCCGGATCTGCCGTAAGACGACCTGGGTTCCGCTGGAGAAGGTGCAGAGCATCCGGCGGGTTCAGGGCCCGTGGCAGCGCCGGCTCCGGCTCGCCACGATCCGGCTCGACGTTGCCGGGCGGCGGGTGACGGCCAGCATCCAGGATCGCAGCGTTGCCGAGGCCGACGAGCTTCTCGGCCAGCTGCCCGACCTCGCCCGTGCCGCGAGGTCGCGCGGCCTGGTCAGCTGACCTGCGGTAAGTTCGGGGGAACGCTGCGTTCCAGGAAGTCTGGAGGACCGGCGTCCATCCCGCCGATGATCGCCCGCACAAAGCCCGGCCTGCGCACCGTCACGACGGCCATGATCAGCGTGAGCAGCACCGCCGTCGTCGCCGTGGTCCAGCCGAGCCCGATCCAGTCGATGACCGGTCCCTGAATGAGCGACCCGATCGGGTACGCGACGCCGAGCGCGACCAGGAAGATGCTGAGCACCCGGCCGCGGTAGGCCTGCGGCGCCCGTAGCTGGACCAGCGTGGTGAGCCCGGACAGCACCCCGATGTACACGAGGCCCACAACGAACAGCAGGACGACGCCCTGCCACCGGGTTTGCGAGGCGCTGTAGCCGACGAGCACCGCCGGCAGCACGGCAAGGTTCCAGGCGAGGAGACGGCCGCGGCCGAGACGGCCCGCCAGCGGGGTAAGGCACAGCGCGCCGAGCACGGCGCCGGCGCCCTGGGCCGTGGTGAGCAGCGCCGTGGTCTGCGCGACCGCCCGCGCGCCGCCGTGCGTCAGGTGGTGCGCCATGACCGGGACCAGCGCGATAAACGGCGAGGCGAACAGGGCCACCACCGCGATCGTGACGATGGCCGCCCAGCACGACGGCTCCCGCCTGGCCGCGGTGAATCCCTCCCTGAGCGAGGACAGGAGGCCGGTTCGGACTCCGCTGGGCGGGCTGAACCTGACGAACAGGAGCGCCACGACGACGGCGAGGAACGACACCGCGTTCGCCACGAACGCGACCGAGTACCCGAACGCGGCCACGGTGATGCCCGCCAGCGCCGGGCCGGCGATGCGGCCGAGATTCCACTCGGCCGAGTTGAGCGAGGCGGCCGCGAGGAACTCCCGCTGTGGCACCAGGTCAGGCAGGATGGCCTGCTGGAACGGCCCGATCAGCGCGGAGGCCGAACCCTGCAGCGTCACGAGCGCTACGAGCGCGCCTGGATTGTCGTGGCCGCCTGCGACCAGGATCGCGATCAGCGCGGCGGTGGCCGCGGCCGCGAGGTTCCCGATCGCCAGCACCGGGCGGCGTGGCAGCCGGTCGGCCAGCGCGCCGCCGATAGGGGAGAGGAGGCCGATCGGCAGGAATCCGCCGGCGGCCACCAGGACCGCCCACGTCGCGCTGCCGGTGTCGGAGATGATGAGCGCACCCACGGCGACGGTCTGCATCCAGGACCCGACGGTGGAGATCAGCCCCCCGGTCCACAGCAGCGTGAAGCTGCGATGGCGGAACGGCCGCAGCGAGGAGAACCCGCGATCGGTGTCTCCGGCTGGCGTCCGGTCTGGCGTCCCGGCTACCCGGTCCGCGGACCTCATTCGGTCATGACCGCTGGTCCGCTAACCGTCCCTGCTGCGTTGCTGCCCCGCCGCTCAGTCCAGCGCCCGCCCCGGTCCATGGCCGTCAACCTACATCGTTCCGCGGGCTGTTAATCGGGCGAACGCCACTCGGCTACACGGCGGATCCGGAGCATGAGCGTTGCCGAGGGAACTACTTTGCCAGAAGCATAAGTAGACAGCCGCGAGGCGGAAGTCCCGATCCGGGAGGCGAATTCTGCCTGGCTCAGTTCGGACCGCTCGACAGCGTCCCGGATTTCTGTGGTGACCGCGGCGCGTTCGTTTGCCTCAGCTCGTTGGCGGGCGCGTGACAACGCCGTGTGCATGGCCTCCGTGACCCCGTACGGATGTGAGTGGCTGAGCACCTCTTCCAGTTGTCGCGCGGTCTTACCCCAGGGATCGGCCTGTATTGCGACGACAATCCGGTGCCAGTCCGCGAGATCACCCCGTTCGAGTGCGGCCTGTACGGCCTCGGTCGGCCACTCCGGAACGGGGGCATCGGGTGTAATGGTCAAGTTGCGGAATGCCAGCGGCATGAGCTACACCTCGGCTTCGAGCATCTCGGCGGCGAGTTGTCGGCATACCGATCGCACTTCGCCCCAGTCGGTCCAGCGGACCGCGAGGTTCCGGTACGCATCAAGTTGCCCCGTCACGGATGAGTCTTTTGGCCGAGGATCGGCAAGCTGGCGGGCGAGCTGGGCCGCAACACCCTTGCCTCTGCCGTGCTGGTCCGAGTAGTAATCGTCGATCCTGGCCAGGACTTCTGCAGCTTCATGGATGCCGTAGCTATCGGACAGAGCGGCCACATCCAGATAGTCGCGAGTCTGGTTCCGCCGCACGATCAGGAATCCCTTGATCCGGAGCGTCTCTTCCGCGGTGGGAACCGTCAGCACACGGCCTGACGGAAGGATGACCTGCATCGTTTCCAGCGGCCGGGTGCGGATCATCTGGCGAACGCCAGCTTCGATATCTCCCAGCTGGCCGAGGATGATTTTTCCCGGAACCACTCGGTTGGTCACCCAGTCACCCTCGGATTCGAGAGCCTCGAGCACGACGTCAAACCGGTCCCGCAGGTCCGCGAGGACATGATCATGATCGTAAGAGTCCCGGTGGCCTGCGTACAGTGCCGCAGCCGACCCGCCTACCAGAACGGCGTCGGGAACCATCTGCTGCAAGCGTGATGCGGACTCCAGCACCGCCAACAGATCGGGGCTCGCCGCGGCGAGCGAGTGCTCACCTGACGGATTCTGGCCCGGGCGCTTCCCCACCATAGGTTGATTATATCAGATGTGATAATTCGATCAACGAGCCCTCACGGTCAGCAGAGACGATGTTCCCCGGGATGTAATGGCGACAGCGGTAACCGGATGCTGGTGCTGTCCGGCCGGCCGTCCTGCCGAATCCCGCGGAGGTCTGCACCGATCACCGCGATGAGGGGCGGCTGCGGGCCAGGGCGGCGCGGAGGCCGGGGCGGGACCGGATGTCGAGCTTCCCGTACGTGCTCGTCAGATGGTTCTCCACCGTCCGCTGGGTAATGAACAGTGCCTGCGCGATCTGCCTGTTCGTCTTTCCCTCGGCCGCCAGTTGCGCGATCCGGAGCTCGCTGGGGGTGAGCGCGTCGCGCCCGCGGATGGCCGCGCGCCTCGGCCTGCCGCCGGCGACCACCAGTTCCTGGCGTGCCAGGTTCGCGAGCCTGATCCCGCCCGTCGAGTGAGCCAGGTCGAGGGCCTCGTGGAGAACCTCGCGCGCCCGCGTCCGGGCGCCTGCCCGGCGATGGGCGGCGCCGAGGTCGACCAGTGCCCTGGCCAGTTCCAGCGGCGCCGGCGCGGCGCGGAGCACGGTCACGGCCTCGGTGAGCTGCTCGATGTTGCCGCGCTCGACCACGCCGGCAGCGCGCAGCGCGACTCCGATGGCGCGGCTGGCGCCCCACCGCCGGGCCAGGTCGATTTCCTCTGCGCAGAGCCTGCGAGCCTCCTGGCGGTCGCCGAGCACCGCGAACGAAATGGCTGCCGCCGAGCGCCAGGGCATCATCGCGGGGTTATGGATGCCCCAGCGTTCGGCGAGGTCTCCGGCGGTCAGCTGGTCGCGGCAGGCGGCGGCGTGGTCGCCGGCGGCCGCATGCAGGATGCCCCGGGCGTGCCGGACTGGGTTGAAGGGCCAGGTCGCGCCCAGCTCGCCGGTAAGGTCACGCGATGCGAGCAAGGCACGTGCGCCGTCGACTTCACCCCTCTCGATCATCGAGGGCACGAGGAAGGCGGCGGCGAATGTCGAGACCCACTCGTCGCTTCTGCCCGCCGTGACCTCCGGCCCGTAGGCGGCGGCGTCACTGACCTCTCCGCCGTAGAGCGCGATCAGCGCGGTCACTGTGCCGGCAACCGCGGCGGACAGTGGCCAGCCTCGTTGCTGGGCGAGCCCCAGCCAGGTCTGGGCCCACTGTCGCGCCTCGCGGGCGAAGTCCGCGAACAGCAGCACGGTAATCGTCTCGGGGAGCGCAGCGGACGGGACCGACATCAGCTGTGGCGTGGCGCCGAGTGCCTCGCGGGCATGCCAGACCGCACGCTCGCGATCCTGCCCGGCAGCGGCGAGCTCGATCGCGAGGTTGGCGTGCAGCTGCGGGTCGAGTTCCTCACCAGCCGCGGCTCTAGCCCGAATCCGGTCCAGCAGCGGCCGGGTGACCGGGCGGGTAGCCAGATCCCAGCGCGCGGCGTTAAGCAGCGCCGCTTGCAGCGACGTCACGAGATCCGGGTTCTCGTCGCCGGCCTCGTCGATCGCCGCCTCCAGCGTGCCGACGGCTTCGGCGAACCGTCCGCACATGGCGAGTGCCGCGGCCAGCGCTAGCGCGATCGTGGCCCGTCCCGCCTCGTCCCTCGCTAACTGCAGCGCCTCAGTCAGATACCCGACGGCGGAGGCCGGTGCCTGCATCGTTTTGACGCGGCCGAGCTCGAGCAGCACCTGGCCGCGGATCTCGGTCACCGGCGGCTCGGCCAGCGCGCGTTCCAGGCAGAGCGTCGCGACATCGGCGGCGCCGCGGCGGCAGGCGTCCTCCGCGGCCTTGCGGAGACGGCGCACGACCCAGTCGTCGCCGGATGCGCCTGCGGCCAGGAGATGCACGGCCACCTCTTCCGCGCGGGCACCTTCCCCGTCGAGCATGCGGGCCGCCCGCTGATGCCACCGCTGCCGCAGCGGAGGGGCCAGTTCCTGGTAGACGGCGGAGCGCACCAGCGGATGAACGAACCGCAGCGCCTGGTCGCCTTCGACAAGCCGCTCGGCCATGAGCGCGCCGATTGCCTCGGCAGACACGTCCTCGTCCAGGCCAGCAAGCCGGCCCGCCCGTGCCGTGGTGGCCGCGGTCCCGAGCACGGCCACGGCGCGAGCGGCCGCCAGCGCGGGCGGTGGCATCCGGGCCAGCTGAAGCAGCACACAGCGGGAGACCGTGCCGGGGGCAAGCCGGAGCAGCCGGGGCACTTCATCGGCACACCCGCGAACGCCCTCCGTGGCGAGGCTGGCAAGCAGCGCGTTCACCAGCAGTGGGTTGCCGCCGGTGGCCTCGAGGCAGGCCTGCAGGAACGCGGGTGCCGGGTCGGCGCCCAGCCCGGCGCGCACGAGCTCGGCGCACGACGCCGCACCCAGCGCGGAAGGCCGCAGCACGGTCACTCCCGTCTCGGCAGCCAGGCTCGCCGTCGCCACCCGTTCTTGCACGGTCGCCGAGCGGGGCTCGCGGACGGTCAGCACCAGCAGCAACGGCAAGCCGTCCAGGCGGCGCACCAGGTGCGAGATGAAGTTCAGCGACGGCCGATCAGCCCAGTGCAGGTCATCGACTGCCAGCAGCAGCGATGCCTGCTGCGTGACATCAACGGTCAGCCAGTACAGGCCGTGCAGAACCGAGAACGCGTCCTCCACGCCTGGCCTGCTGCCATGGCTCAGCGCCGGGCCCGCGAGCGCGGCGGCGTCCCCCCGCAGCAGCCGACCGCCGCGGGCTCGCAGCAACGGGTCGAACAGCTGACGCACGACGCCCCACGCGTAGCCACCCTCGAACTCGGCGGCGCGGGCGGAAAGGACGGTCATCCCGGCATCGGCGGCCCGCTTTCGCGCCTCGAGGAGCAGCCGGGTCTTGCCGATCCCCGCCTCGCCCTCGACAAGCAGCGTCGATCCTTTGCCTAACACAGCAGAACTCAGCGCGGCATCGATCGCGCTGAGTTCGGGTGTGCGGTCCAGCAGCGGGGGAGATCCCCCCAAACTCATGCTGCAATCGTAGGCCGAAGCCGCACTGCGCACTATCTCTGAGACTGCGGCAAATTCTGGTGGTACCTCCCGTAAATCCTGTGGCACCCACCGTGAGCAGCCCGGCGTCCCCGGAATTAAAGCTGTGGTACCCGCCGTCGTGTGACGGCCCGCTTGCCCGGCGCACGATACGAGAGCGTGGCGAGGGACCGCGCGGGAGAGGGAGCAAAAGCCATGGCAGTAGAGCCGTACAGCGGGTCTGACCCGCATCTGCAAGCGCTGCATGCGTCCATGTCGCGGGTGGACGGGGAGGTGCAGGGAGCGCACGGGCACAAGCCGGCCGGCAGTGCGCCTGCCGCGGCCGACGCGGCCCGTATCGGCCAGCTCCGGGACGCGCTCAACGCGGCCCTGGCGCGGAAGCCGTAAGGGGGCTGAACGGAATGTCGACACCCTGCCAGACCTACATCGGCTGGATCGAGGACGTGCTGAGCGCGGCCGACGACGCCCTTTCATTCCTGAAGTCGATCAACGTTTTCGGGTGGGCAAACTCCTACATCAACGAAATCCTCAGCACGATCAGCGAGCTGAAGGGCGACCTGTCCTCGATTGAGGCCAACGACTGCGCCGAGATCGACACCATCATTTCGTGGGTGGAAACCATCGCCGGGTGGATCACCACGCTGATGAGCCTCTAGGCAACGGCTCACCAGCCGGCAGCCCCCGCCCCCGGGTTCCGGGTGACGGGGGCTGCTGGCCTGCTTGCTATCCAGCCGGGCCGGTCAGGCCGCACCGATCAGCGACCGCGCCTCTGCAGGGCTGACTACGAGATCGTGAAGGTCGCCGCCCACCTCGAGCCGGCTCGACTGCTCGATCCCGCCGGCCCTCACCGGCTCGAAGCCGGCCGCCCGGATCAGCCGCTCGACTTCCTCGCCAGCACGGTCGTCGTCGGCCGCATAGAAGAGGGCCGCCGGCTCCGGCGACCGGTTGCTGGAGGACTCGAAGAGACCGGCCGACATGCTTCCAAACGCCATGGCCAAGCGCGCCCCGGCCGGCAGCCACCCGGCTACAACCTCTCCAGAGGTTTGCCCTTCCGGCAGGACACGTCGGACGTTACCTTGTGCGTCGAGAGTTACCGGGTTGCTCGGAACGACCACGAGCTTGCCGGTTAGCGCGTCGGCGATCTCGTCGATGACGCTCTTCAGCACGGTAAACCGGAGCGCGAGGACGACGGCGTCGGCGCCCTGCAGCGCGTCGTGGTTGTCCGCGGCGGCGACCGCAGCCCCGCCGAGCTTTGCAGCCAGCGTTCGTGCCGACTCGTTGTCGGCGCTCGAGAGCCGCAGGGTCTCGCCGCCCGAGGCGAGCACGCGGGCGATGACCGATCCGAGCCCTCCAGTGCCGATGATCGCGGTGGTCATGACGGAAGCTCGGTGACCGCCCCGGACTCCTCGGCGGACGTACTCGATGGCCAGTGAGCGGGCGACCAGTCACCGTGTGGGTCCGTGGTTTGGCCCACCTCGATCAGATGACCGTCGGGATCGCGGATGTAGCAGCGGATCTCGTACTGGTGCTGCTTCGGCGGCGTCAGGAACTGAGCACCCCGGGCGCTCCAGTCGGCGTACACCGTGGCGATGTCTTTGACCCGGATATTAAGGAAGGCGCTGACCCGGTCAAGATCGCGTGGCGTCTCCAGGGAGACCGTTGGCTTGTCGTCGGTCGGGCCTCCGCCGACGTTGATGATGATCCAGGTGTTGGCCAGCGCGACATAGGTCAGCCCTCCGGGACCGGAGAAGATCACCCTGCCGCCGAGTACTTCGGTGTAGAAGCGCCGGGAGCGCTCGACATCGTCCGAGACGATGAAGTGAGCCAGCGCAATTCCCTCTGGGCGCGGTGGGAGCTCGGCCATCTGGCACCTCCACTGGTTGGACCTTCACCCCCCACGACGGGGTCTGCAGCTGAAGGCTATCGGCGCTTGCTGGCCAGCAGCACCCAGAGGAAGCCCTGGCCGAAACACGTGTCCTTTCCATCCGTCTCGCGCATCTGCCGGAGTTCGCGCACGCGGAACGGAGCCTCATCCCACAGGGCGCGCAGGCGATCCTCTGAGAAGCAGCCGGAGTCGTAGACCAGGTCGTAGCTCCCGTCCGGGAACGTGGCGTCAAAGATCGAGCAGCGCTGGACCGTCACCGCGGCCCCGGCCGACCTTGCGCGCGTCTCGGTCCACTCGGCGGCCCGTTCCGAGAAGTCGACGGCATCGACGGTGCATCCCAGGCTGGCCAGGTGGACCGCGTTCCGGCCATTTCCGCAGCCCAGTTCGAGCACGCGCCCGGGGGCGAGCAGACCCTCCCTGAACCATGCGACGAGGCTTTCGTCGGGCCAGTCGACCAGGAACGGGCACGGGTTGGCACTGTCTTTGGCGCGGTCCGCGAAGAACGCGCTCCACCAGCCGCCGCCACGGTCTTCCAGAAGGGCGTCGAGCGAGCGCGGATCGTCGGGCACGCGCCGATGCTAGCGGCGGCGGGCCGCTCGCAGAACCGTGTCCCTGAGCGTCACGGGCTTGCCGTCCAGGTCGGTCGCTGGCCGGCTGACGGCGTCGGCGACGACGATCTCCCAGGAGCCGGGATCGAGCGTGGCGGCGAGCTGCTCGGCGGACGGGAACAGCGCCACGTGTCCGGTCCGGCCGACGTTCACGCGCAGGTCGTCGGGGTGGTGGGCGACGATCAGCAGCGTGCCGCCCGGGCGCACGGCGGCGGCCAGCCGGCCGTGCAGCGACTGCAGCTCCGGGTTCGGCAGATGCATGAACTGCGCCATCACCAGGTCAAACCGGCCGGGCCCCGGATCCCAGGTGAGCAGGTCCTCGCGCTGCCAGCTGACGTGCACCCCCTCGGCCGCGGCGTGGGCGGCCGCCCGGTCCAGTGCCACGGCGGACACGTCAACCGCGGTGACGGCCCAGCCGCGGGACGCCAGCCAGATGGCGTCGGCGCCCTCGCCGCTGCCGGCGTCGAGGGCGTCGCCGGGCGGCAGGCCGGCTATCTGGGCGACGAGCTGCGGGTTCGGCTGCCCGCTCCACAGCCGGCCCGCCGAGCGGTAGCGCTCGTCCCAGAACTCCTGGGTGAAATGATTGCGGTCGTCGGGGTCGAACTCGGCGGTGTCGCCGTGCGGGTGATCATGTCCGTGGCTCATGGCAGGACCTTGCCGCCGAGCTAGCCAGATTCGCAAGCTATCTTGCCGGTATGGCAAACTGACGGCATGGACGATGACCTCGACGCCGTGCTGAGTGCGGTCGGCCCGAGGCTGCGGGCGCTGCGGCGGCAGCGCGACACCACGCTGGCCGCGCTGGCCGAGACGACCGGGATCTCGGTGAGCACGCTGTCCCGGCTGGAGAGCGGGCAGCGCCGTCCCACGCTGGAGCTGTTGCTGCCGCTGGCCAGGGCGCACGGCGTGCAGATCGATGAGCTGGTCGGCGCGCCGGCGACCGGCGATCCGCGCGTGCACATGCGCCCGGTGCGCCGCGGCGACGAGACGCTGATCCCGCTCACCAAGCGCGCTGGCGGCGTGCAGGCCTACAAGCTGATCCTTCCGCACCGCGGATCCGAGCCCGACCCGCGGGTCCATGAGGGCTACGAGTGGATGTACGTGCTGGACGGGCAGCTGCGGCTGGTGCTCGGCGATCAGGATCTCGTGCTGCACCCGGGTGAGGCCGCCGAGTTCGACACCCGGGTCCCGCACTGGTTCAGCAGCGCCACCGACGGCCCGGTCGAGCTGCTGACCCTGTTCGGGCGGCAGGGCGAACGCGCTCACCTGCGTGCCCGCAGCCGCGGCTGACCCAAACCCGCGAGCCACTTGCAGTTGCGGTCAGCTGCAGTTGCCGTCAGCTGCAGTTGCGGTCAGCTGCAGTTGCACCCAGCGTGCTGTTGTCGAGGTGCTGCAACCCGGTTTTCCCGGCACCCTGGGACCATGAGCCGGATCCCGCACGCGCTGCACCCGCATTCGCACGACGCCGCCGACAAGGTGGACGCCGCCATGGAGGCGAGCGGCCAGGGCATGCGGGTGCTCTGGGTGTCCGCCTCGATCCTGGCGGCCACGGCGCTGCTGCAGGCCGCGGTCGTCGCCATGTCGGGTTCGGTGGCGCTGCTCAGCGACACCCTGCACAACGCGATCGACGCCCTGTCGGTGGTGCCGCTCGCGATCGCGTTCGTCGCCGGCAGGCGCCCGCCGACGCGCCGGTACACCTACGGGTACGGGCGGGCCGAGGACCTGGCCGGCGTGGTGATCGTGATCCTCATCGCCGCGTCGGCGGCGGCGACCACGTGGGTGGCGGCCAGCAGGCTCACCCACCCGCACCGGGTGTCGGGGCTTGGTGCCGTCGCCGTGGCCGCGGTTGTGGGGTTCGCCGGCAACGAGCTGGTGGCCAGGTACCGCGTTAACGCGGGGCGCAGGATCGGCTCGGCCGCGCTGGTCGCCGACGGGCTGCACGCCCGGACCGACGGCCTCGCCTCGCTCGCCGTGCTGCTCGGCGTCGGCGGGTCCGCGCTCGGCTGGCAGTGGGCCGACCCGGTCGTCGGCCTGCTGATCACGCTGGCGATCCTCGCGGTGCTCCGGCAGGCCGCCGTCCAGATCTGGCACCGCCTCATGGACGCCGTCGATCCTGACCTGCTCGACCAGGCGGAGCAGGCATTGTCCGGAACGCCCGGCGTGCTCGGTATCGGCCAGCTCCGGCTGCGCTGGGTCGGCCACCAACTGCAGGCCGAGTGCGAGGTGATGGTCGACGCCGGTGCCAGCGTGGTCGAGGCACACCAGGTGGCCGTCGCCGCGGAGCACGCGCTCCGGCATGCCGTGCCGCACCTGCGGATGGCGCTGGTGCACGCCGACCCGCAGCCCGGCGAAGGCATCGACTACCACGCGGACCTGGTTTCACATCACCATCACTGACGGCTGCGGGGCAGCACCGTGCGTGGTCCTCGCGGACGAACACCACGCGGCGCAGCACCTCCTCGTTCTCGGCCGGCGTCGTCTCGCGATCCGGCTACCCCGCTGAGGTGCGTGTCTGTGTCCGGGCTAGAGGGCGGCGACGCCGCCGTATGCCATGACAGTGTCGGCGTTCAGGCCGGGCCGGCCGTTGCCGGGGCGCCAGCGGGAGACCAGGACCAGCCCGGGGTCGAGAAGTTCCCCGCCATTGAACATACGCAAGATGGTGTCCTTGCCGCGCGGAGCGACAACCACGCCGGCATCCCTGGCCTGCGCCCTGCCCTTGCGGAATCCCTCGGGCGCGTACTCGTCTGTGACGTGCGACAGGACCAGGTAGCTCCCCGGCGCCATCGCGTCGAGGTACCTGGCGACAAGGCCGACTGGATCATCCTCGTCTTCCAGATGATGCAGGCAGGCCACGAACATGAGCCCGGCGGGCGCGCGGAAATCGATCAGCTTGCCCGCCTGGCCGAGGACATCATCGACGTCGCGCATGTCCGCGCGTACCACCGCGGTCGTGTCGCTCTTGGCCATCAGCGCCTCTGCGTGCACGAACACCATCGGGTCGTTGTCGACGTAGACGACGCGGGAGCCCGGATCGGCCTGCTGCGCGATCTCGTGCACGTTCGGGCTGGTGGGCAGGCCTGCCCCGATGTCGAGGAACTGCCGGACCCCCGCGTCGCACAGGAACCGGACCGCGCGGACCATGAACTGGCGGTTGCCGCGCGCGTAAGTGCGCATGTGCGGCACTACTCCAAGCTGGCGTTCGCCGTGTTCCCTGTCAGCCGCGAAGTTGTCCTTGCCGCCGAGCCAGTAGTCGTAAACACGAGCGGGGTGCGCGATATCGGCGCGGATATCGGAGGGGACCCCGATGTTGCCCGGCCTTGCGCCGGTGTCACTCATACCGCCTCGCTTCGGACCAGATCGTCCCCTCCGCCGAGGGTACAGCAGGCCCGGCCGCGGCGGGCCGGCACTGGTGGTGGGGACTGCCTGTGGCTTTGCGGGGCTATCAGACCGTGGCGCGGCGGATGGTGGCGTGGCCGCCGGCCAGCAGCAGGACCGTCAGCGCGGCGATGACGCCGGTCACGCCCAAGGCGGTCAGGCCGGCGTAGGGCCCCCCGTCAGCGGACCGGACGTGCCAGTGCTCGACGGCGACGACGACGACCGCGGCGACCACCACGAGCGCCTGCACCGCGATGAACGCCAGCGTGCCGAGCAGGCCCCACCGGCTCCACAGGATTCCGTACCACATGCCGTATGCGAACAGCGCAAACAGGACCACGGCCGAGGTCAGCCAGGTGGCGTACCACGGGCCGTTCAGCAGATACGGCACCCGGAAGAAGTGGATGGACAGCCCCCAGCCGCCGGTGGCCCGCTCGATCGCCTGCAGCGCGGTCAGCACCAGGCCGGACACCAGGGCCAGCGCCATCCCGAGCAGCGCCGTGCCGAAGTAGAAAGACCGGCGGCTGGCGCCGAGCGTAAGGCCGAACGGCAGCGACTGGCCGATGGCCTGCATACCCAGCACGGCGAAGTAGAGGAAGAAGGAGATCAGGTATCCGGATGCAACATGGGGAGGGCGGCGGCCGACAGTAACGGCGCCTACGGCGAAGGAGAGCGGGAGGATCCACAGCAGCACGAGATAGTTGGCCGGTCTCACCAGGTTGTAGCGGGCCACCTTGACCCAGGTATTCATGCGCTGGCCCGTTCGGTCTCGGAGTCGGTCTGGGGGACGGGGGCGAGAACGCCGGCGGCCGCCTGCACCACGACCTGCTGCAGGGACAGCGGGGTCAGGTCCAGTCCGGATGACCGGGCCCGCTCACGGTCATCCGGAGACAGCGGCCCGACGATGACGACGGACGCCTGGGAGCCGAGCCGCCGCCGCTCCCACACCGGCCGGCCGCCGGCGAGCGCGTCCACGGCGAGGCTGGGACCGCTCACCCGGGTGGCGACGCCGCGCAGGACGTCGGCCGGCGCGTCCAGGACGACCCGGCCCCGGTCAATGACGATGACGGCCTCGAACAGCGCGGCGGCCTCGTCGATGAGATGCGTGGACAGCAGCACCGTGCGGGGGAACTCGGCGAAGTCCGCGAGCAGCCGGTCGTAGAACACCTGCCGCGCCACCGCGTCCAGGCCCGCGTAGGGCTCGTCGAACAGTGTCACCTCGGCGCGGGCGGCCAGCCCGATCGTGATCCCGAGCGCCGAACGCTGCCCGCGCGACAGCTTCTTGACCGCCTTGCTCGCCCGCAGGCCGAAGTCGTCCAGCAGCGAGGACGCCAGCGCGGAGTCCCAGCTCGGGCGGAACCAGGACGCGGCGCGCAGCGCCTGACCGACCTTGATATCCGGGTATACCTGGTCCTCGCGGACGAGCATCACGCGGCGCAGCACGTCCTCGTTCTCGGCCGGCGGCGCGCCGAGGACGCGCACCGATCCGGATGACGGGAACTCCTGGCCGGCCAGGATCCGCAGCAGCGTGGTCTTTCCGGCGCCGTTGCGGCCGAGCAGGCCGGTGATGGTCCCGCCGCTGATCGCGATGTTGACGTCGTTGAGAGCTGTGTCATCGCGGTATCTCCGCGTCAGGCCGGTGACCGAGATCGCCGGTGTCACAGCGAGGCGCCTTCCCGCTCGTTGCCGGCTTCCTTGATCAGGGCGGACAGCTCGTCGGTGTCGATCCCGAGGCGGGCCGCCTCGGTCAGCAGCGGGTCGACGTACCGCTGCGTGAATTCCGCCCGGCGCCGGGCTAGCAGCCGCTTCCGCGCCCCGGTCGCGACGAACATCCCGATGCCCCGCCGCTTCTCCAGCAGCCCGCCATCGGCCAGCACGTTGATCCCCTTGGCCGCGGTCGCCGGGTTGATCCGGTAGAACGCGGCCAGCTCGTTGGTGGACGGCACTCGCGCGCGCTCGGCCAGGCCGCCGTCCGCGATCTGCCCCGCGAGTCTGTCGGCAACCTGGACGAACAGCGGGGTTCCCTCGTCCAGACCGGCCATCTCCGGCATCGCCTCTGCCCTCACTTCATTGGTTCATTACTTGAGTAATGTACCGCTTAGCCAGAGAACCGGTCAACCCCGTGACGAGAGGATCCGGGTGACAGCGGATTCGGCGGCCGGACGCACGCACGCACGCGAACGCGGCCGGACGCACGCACGCACGCGAACGGAGCCAGCCCGGGAAGGGCTTGCGTGGGGAGGGCCCGCGTGGGGAGGGCCCGCGTGTTACGGCTGCGGGTTGTCATCCGTCATAGAGACGACGGATCACGACCCTAGGAGGAGCCACGACTTCACCGATCTTGGTCACCGGAGGCACCGGCACGCTCGGGCGGCTCGTCGTCCAGCAGCTCGGCGACGCCGGCCGTGACGTGCGAGTGCTGAGCCGGCGTGGCCCGCGGTCCCAGGCGGCAGCGGACGGCGTCGAATTCGTGACCGGGGACCTGGTGGCCGGAACGGGCATCGATCCCGCGGTCGACGGGGTCTCGGCCATCGTGCACTGCGCGAGCGACAATAAGGGCGACGCCGAGGCGACCAGGAACCTGGTCGCGGCGGCGACCGCAAGCGGCGGAAAGCCGCACCTGGTGTACATCTCGATCGTGGGGGCCGACCGGGTCACGTTCGGCTACGTCCGCGCCAAGCTCGAGGCGGAGCAGATCGTCACCGAGTCCGGGC
>Ga0209333_1000101_pt1 | contig 48471 bp, 46 predicted proteins | sample BlaSpr_A8_OM2_O3_FD_187982 | JGI IMG/M metagenome (GOLD analysis project Ga0209333, IMG submission 187982) | Forest soil microbial communities from Thunder Bay, Ontario, Canada - Black Spruce, Ontario site 2_A8_OM2_O3 (SPAdes) (version 2) | ecosystem: Environmental > Terrestrial > Soil > Boreal... | reverse complement strand
ATGTCTTTTCGGCACTCCCTGTCGTAAAGGCGGTGTTTGAAAAGCGGGCCGAACTAGCTGGCCAGGAGAAACAAAAGTGCCCCATGTGATCGTCAAGTTCTGGCCTGGAAAATCTGAATGGCAGAAAACACGTCTCGCGGCGAAAATCGCTAGTATGAAAGGCAGGTTATAAACCATGAAAGGCGCTGTTCTTTACGGACCCCGCGATTTGCGTTTCGAGGAACGAAGCACGCCGAAAATCGTTGAGCCGACGGATGCAACCGTAAAGACATCCGCAACCTGCGTGTGGGGGTCTGACTTGTGGCCCTATCGCGGCCTGAATCCGATCAACGGGCCTACCCCAATGGGGCACGAGTATTGCGGCTTCGTCGAGGAGGCCGGCAGCGCGGTCGCCACGATCAAACCCCGCGAATGAAGCGCCAACCGAGTATTTTACGGGCGCGGTCCCTTATTCACGAACGGGGTAAGCCTGTTCGCAAAATCATAAAGGGAGACGTTACCCGGACTCCTCCCGGTGTAGAGCACTGGCATGGCGCTTCGCCTGAAAGCCCCATGACTCATACCGCCTGTAAGGAAATGCAAGACGGCAAAAATGTGGATTGGCTCGAGAAAGTCACGGACCAAGAATATAAGTCGACGCCTCAGTAAACGAACGCGCATTTGTTGGCATTTGCTCACGAATGGACGAGTGCCTTGCAGTAGGTGGAATGGCACTGCTCCGTCCCGACGGCAAGGGAGGTCTTTCGTACCGTAACCCCATCCGGACAGACCTGAAGGTCTGCCTCATTGGCACACCTGTATCCGGCGGGACGACAGCCGCGCGCGATACTCCCAGTTACAAATGAACAATTTAGGCACGACATCGCAATGGCACACAGCGTGCCCGTGCCGAAATCGCTATGCTCGAATCCGTGCAATCCGCAAGAGGTCCGGCGGTGTCCGTGACGATTCATTGCGCAGCCATCGCGCTACTCTTCCTGGCTGGCGCCAACCACAAGGTACAGCAGGCGTTACAGTCCACGTTAGACCGGGTGATACTGGCTCCATATCTGCCGGCGACCGGCCAGGGTGGCGGAGGAGGTGGCAAGAGTTCCCCCTTTCCAGCCAGCCGCGGAGTTCTGCCAAAGATCGCGCCGAGGCAGTTCACGCCGCCGGCCGTCGCGATTCAAAACACCGATCCGACACTGCCCATGGAGCCGACGCTAGTCATCCCGGCGGACGTGAGACTGCCGCAGTTGGACACATCCGCGCTGGGCGATCCGCACGGTGTCGCACTGCCGCCATCGGACGGCCCAGGCAAAGGCGGCGGGATCGGCGATGGCTTGGGTACCGGTATCGGGCCGGGTAAGGGTCCCGGTTTAGGGCCAGGCGACGGTGGCGATACCGGCGGTGGGCTGCGCGGGTTCGCCGGCACGTTCACTGCTCCGCAGGTGCTTTTCAAAGTCGAGCCGGAATTCTCCGAAGATGCACGCAAGGCCAAGCTGCAAGGCGTCGTGATCCTCTATGGCGAAGTGGATACCGACGGCCGGCTACGGAACATCCGGGTGACGCGGGCGCTGGGGTTGGGGCTGGAGGAGAAGGCCATCGAGGCGGTGAAGCAGTGGCGCTTCCGCCCCGGAACCCGTGACGGAAAGCCGGTGGCGGCCCCGGCATCCATCGAAGTGAACTTCCATTTGTTGTAACAAAAGCGCTAGAATGGCACCAGACTGCCCTTAAAGGAGAGCCCGGATGCTTCGCCTGGATTCCGATAAACCGGTCGAGTTTTGCGACGGTTTGCGCCGCCGCGATTTTCTGCATGCGGGTGCGCTTTCGATGCTCGGCTTGGGCCTGAACGACCTGTTCGCCCTTAGGGCGCAGGGCGCCGTCGACCAGAAGAAGGACACCAACTGCATCATGCTGTTCCTGGTGGGCGGGCCGTCGCAGCTCGATACCTGGGACATGAAGCCCAACGCGCCCATCGAAATTCGCGGGCCATACAAGCCGATAAAGACGAACGTTCCGGGAATCGAGATCTCCGAAAACTTCCCGCGCATGGCCAAGCACGCCGACAAGTACGCGCTGATTCGCAGCGTATATCATACGGCCGCCGCGGTACACGATACAGGGCACCAGATGATGCAAACCGGCCGCCTGTTCCAGGGCGGCGTGGAGTATCCGCACATCGGCTGCGTACTCTCGAAGCTGAAAGGGCCAAACGGCGACGTGCCGCCGCACGTGCTGCTGCCGCGGCCCATCGGCAACACCGGCGGCAACATGCCGCACGGGCAGAACGCCGGGTTTCTGGGCAAGACCTACGATCCATTCGTGCTGAACGCGGACCCTTCGGACCCGAATTTCAAAGTGCCGGACATGCTGCCACCGGATTATCTCTCGGCGCTGCGCGTGGACCGGCGCAAGAACTGGCGGGAGATGGTGGATCACACCGTCAGCAAATTCGAAACTTCGCAGGATGCGCGGTTGTTCGACGCCACATTTCACCAGGCTTACACCCTGATGTCGTCGCAGAAGGCGCGCGAGGCGTTCGAGTTGGCGCGAGAGCCTGAACAAGTGCGCCAGAAATACGGGCAGAACCGGTTTGGGCAAAGCTGTCTGCTGGCGCGGCGGCTGATCGAGGCTGGCGTGCGCTTCGTGACCGTCAACATGTTCGAGACGGTGTTTGACGAGATCACCTGGGACATTCACGGATCGAAACCGTTCAGCCCGATCAGTTGCTATCGCGATTTGGTTGGCCCGATGTTCGATATGGCGTACAGTTCTCTGCTGCAGGATCTGCAGGACCGCGGGCTGCTGACCAATACGATGGTGCTGGCGATGGGTGAATTTGGCCGCACACCAAAAGTGAATCCGGCTGGCGGGCGCGACCATTGGCCGCAGTGCTGGAGCATTATCATGGCGGGCGGCGGGGTCAAGGGCGGGCAGGTGATCGGGGCGTCCGACGATATCGGAGCGACGCCAAAAGACCGGCCTACGAGTCCCGCGGAAGTGGCGGCGACCATCTACGAAGGCTTAGGCATTTCCCTCGAATTGGAATTGCCGGGTGCGCAGGGCCGGCCGATTCCGTTGGTGGAGCGCGGTGTGGAGCCGATTAAAGAGCTGTTTGTCTAGGTAGCACATGTATCGATTCTTGCTATTCTTTCTTGCCGCAACAGCATTCGCCGCCGATCTCGCCATCCTGCCCGGACCTGTCATCCTGGACGGCCCGGAGTCCTACCAGCAACTGCTGGCCGAAGCCTCGCTCGATAATCACCAGGAAGACTGGACGCGCACGGCGCACTGGACCTCCTCCAACCCCGCCGTCGCGACCGTAGATCAAACGGGCATGGTGCGCCCCGCAGCCGACGGCGAAACCACCATCACCGCAACATCCCAAGGCCGCACCGCCACACTCGCCGTTCGGGTGAAGAATTCGCGGGCGGCACATGCATGGAGCTTCCGTAACGATGTCATCCCGGTGATGAGCAAAGTCGGCTGCAATTCCGGTGCCTGCCACGGCGCGGCGGCCGGCAAGAATGGATTCAAGCTAACCTTGCGCGGCTACGATCCCGATCAGGACTACGACACCCTCACGCGCGAATCGCTCGCCCGCCGCGTGTCCCTTTCCGAGCCTTCGCACAGCCTGATGCTACTGAAGCCCACGTTCGCCGTGCCCCACGGCGGCGGCAAGCGGTTCTCGACCGATTCGCTCGAATACCGCGTGATCGCGGAATGGATCGCGGCGGGTGCGCCACGTCCTTCCGATAGCGATCCGACGGTAACCGGACTGGAAGTTTTTCCCGCAACTGCCGTTCTGAAACCCGGCGCGGAGCACCAGATTGTGGTGCGTGCGAAGTATTCCGACGGCCGTTTGCGCGACGTGACGCGCTGGGTGCGCTACGGATCGAGCGACGAAGGCGTGGCCTCGGTGGACGATTCCGGGCACGTCAAGATGAACGGCAGCGGGGAGGCGGCCATTACCCTGTGGTACGCCAGCCGCGTGCTCTACGCGCGCATGGGCGTGCCGTACGCCAACCACGTGGACGCGTCCGTTTATACGAAATTCGAGCGGCATAACTACATCGACGATCTGGTGCTGGCCAAGCTGAAAGCGCTGAATATCGCGCCGTCGGGACCGGCTTCGGATGCGACCTTTATCCGGCGCGCGTACCTGGATGCGGCCGGCATCCTGCCCACGTCGGAAGAGGTTGAGGACTTCCTGGCCGACCCGGCGGCGGACAAACGCGCGAGGCTCATCGACCGTCTGCTGGAGCGCGACGAGTACGTGGATTATTGGGCGTACAAGTGGTCGGACCTGATGCTGATCTCCAGCCGCAAGCTGCGCACCAATGCCATGTGGTCGTTCTACAACTGGATTCGCGACAGCGTGAAGGACGACAAGCCTTGGAACAAGTTCGCCTATGAGATTTTCACGTCGTCCGGAGATACGCGCCAGAACGGCGCGCTGAATTACTACGTGCTGCACAAGGATCCCATCGACCTGACGGAGACCGCCACCGAGGCGTTCATGGGAAATCGCGTGACGTGCGCGCGCTGCCATAATCATCCGCTGGAGAAGTGGACGCAGAAGCAGTATTACGAGCTGGTGAACCTGTTTGCGCGCGTGGGGCTGAAGAACGGCAACGAGCCGGGCGACATCGTGGTATATGCCAAGGATACCGGCGACGTGCTGCATCCCAAGCTGTTGAAGCCGCTGCCGCCTACGCCGCTGGACGGCACGCCCATGTCCCTCGATTCGACCGACGACCGGCGCGTGCATTTCGCCGACTGGCTGGTGAGCCCGCAGAACACCTATTTCGCGCGCTCGCTGGTGAATCGAGTGTGGGCGAATTTCATGGGCCGCGGCCTGGTGGAATCGGTGGACGATGTGCGCGCCACCAATCCGGCCTCTAACGAGGAACTGTTCGCAGCGTTGAGCGACGATTTCGTGAAGAACGGCTACGACGTGAAGCGTCTGATCCGCACGATCATGAATTCGGGTGTCTACCAGCTTTCCGCCGATTCGAATGCGGCCAACCAGATGGATACCAAATACTATTCGCGCTATTTTGTGAAGCGGCTGCCAGCGGAGGTGCTGCTGGATGCCATGTCGCAGGTGACCGGGGTGCCCACGAAGTTCACCGGATATCCGGTGGGCATGCGCGCGCAGCAATTGCCGGATGTGCAGGTGCAGTCGCAATTCCTGAGCGCGTTCGGGCGGCCGAAGCGCATTATTTGCGATGCGGGGGAGCGGTCGAGCGAACCGAACATCGCGCAGGCGCTGCACGTGATCAACGGGGAGACGCTGAACAAGAAGCTGAGCGACGCGAATGGGTATGCGGCGCTGGCGGTAAAGTTGGGGCTATCGGATGCGCGCATCCTTGACCATTTATTCTTATCCGCATTCAGCCGTTATCCAACGGACGCGGAGCGGCAGCCGTTGCTGGATGCGTTGCACGGGGCGCGCGCGTCGACAGGGTCGCCGGACGTGCGGCGCGAAGTGCATCGCCAGGCGCTGGAGGACATGATGTGGGCCATGCTAACCAGCAAAGAGTTCTTGTTCAACTATTGATCACCGTGGGGCGGGCAATTTTGCCCGCAGCCGCTTTTCAGGCGGCTCTCTGCCCAGATGCAGCCTTCAGGCACAGGCGGGATTGTTTGGTAGCCTCGAACGGACTTGGCGCCGGCGAGGGCGCAATTCTACGAGTAGATGCGTCTGATTGGTGTGACGCGGACTCCGCGGGAGCGATCTCGTCTGGAACGCGGTCTGGCACGTTTGGGGGCTCGGCCCGGGCGCAAACCTCCGGCTCAATTACGAATCGACAATGTAACTGAACCTGCCTCTGGAATCTCGCGGGCGCAGCATCCCAGGCGATGGCCTCAGCTACCGCCCGCCTGGGTCATTTTTGGAAAGTGCACGTGGGTCATTCTTGGCGCGCGCCGAAGCCGCCCTGCGGCAAGGCCATTAACCACAGCAGACGTATGCCGAGGCGTCAACGACGCGACTAAACGGAAGAATGTCGTCGGCCGTTAAGGTTTTGGCCATCGATTGCATTCTAGCGGGATCACGCACGCACCGAGCCGGACTTGGGTGACGCCACTTCCCCGGCGATCCGTCGGCCTCCAATAAGGAACCCGCCTCAAACAGCTTCGAGATCGACACGCACGCGGAAATCCAGCGCTGTCGCGATGTTGACCAGCGCGTCGAGCGAGAAGCGCGAGACCCGGCCGCGCGGCAGATCATTGATCGTGGCTGCGTTACGCCGCATCGTCTTGCCGCTTCGCCCTGGGTCCAGCCATGTTGTTCTAGGCGTGCCGCGATCTTCTGCATCAGTTCCGCCCGTGCTCTTAGATTCTCAGCTTGTTCGGGGGTGTCCGCGATCGCATCCCAAACACTCGCATAGCTTTCGGATTTGCTCATATCCTGCCTCTCAAGAGTTGCCCAAACCGTCTTTTCGCGATTTCAAGACCCTTCTTCGGCGTGCGTCGTGTCTTCTTGTGGAAAGCGTGCAGAACGTACACAGCGTCAGCGCGTCTGGCGAAGTAAATCCCGCGATAGGCGCCGCTCGATTCCAAAACGCGAATCTCTTCCACACCCTTGCCGATGGAAGTTAATGGCTTGAAAGTCGTCCGGCTGGTCGCCTCGCTGGGACCTTATCAAGTTGGTAACCGGCGTCGTGACGCGCGCTCTCGGGAAAGTCTCGCAAGCACTTGAGCGAATCGCCAAGGAAGCGCACCGCTCGCATTGATGAGTTCTAGCGCGGTGCTGGCTTTAGACAGTCCGTTTCTAATTTCCCCTTTCAAACCGTGCGTGCCGTTTTCCGGCACACGGCTTACCGATGATCTTCGAGGTGTGGCTTGCGCCGGGTACATTCCGTATAGCTGATCGCCGGTGAATGAAGCCCGTTTGGTTGGCCGTTGCCCACCCCGCCGATACTCCAGCGTCGCAAGCTCGTCACCACAAAATAGTCCATCTTGTTGAACTCCCGGTCGGCGATCCCCGTCCGGAAATAGGTCCCCCAGCCGCGAAGCACGGGCGTCAGTTTGGCGACGATCTGCTTCACTTCTTGCCCGCTTTGCCGCTTGCCGGTCAACTCTCGCACGCGATCGCGAAGTTTCTTCGTCGCCCTCGGACTGGGCCAGCGCTGCATGTAATGCCAACGGGGATTCCGCTGCACGCTCCGTCTCTTATGCAGTAGCGAAGAGGCTACACAACGCAAAGTTATTCTAATTGCAAAGGTCCGATTAATTCACAGCTCCCCAGAGCGTGCCCCTGGACTGCCCCGCGAATCATCCCAGAGACCGGTATTGGCTGGAGTAAAACACCAGGGGATCGCCATCCTGGCAATTGGCGTGTAGGACTTCGCCGATGACGAGGTCATGGTCCCCTGCTGTCACCACCTTCCACCGCGAGCATTCCAGGGTAGCCAGCACGTCCGGCAGCAGCGGCACCCCGGTCTGCCCCGCATACCACGCAACCCCCTGGAATCGGTCGTAGCCGCGGCCCGCGAACTGATCGGAGAGTTGGCGCTGACTGGCGCTCAGAATGTTGATTCCGAAGTGGGAACTGATATGGAAATGTTCCAGGATAATGGCGCTCCGATCCACGCACACCAGGACTAGCGGCGGCACGAGCGACACCGAGGTGAAGGAATTGGCCGTCATGCCATGCGCCGCGCCGTTGGCGTCCTGCACGGTGACCACTGTGATGCCGCTGGCGAACTTGCCGCAAATGCGGCGGAACTGCTGCTTTTCGATACGGGAAAGGGGCGGCTCCGGGGGATGGGACATCGATGTCGAATTTAGCACAGGGGATGCACTTAATACCAGCCTGCCCGCGAAACCGCTCGAGCCAGAGCGCGCGATCGTACTGGTCATCCCCGCGCGCCGCGGCGGCGCCCGGCAGAACGTAGGTATTCCAACTTGACTCCGGCCTTTCGATTCGTTAGGTTGATTACTATTATCTTCGGATATTCGTCATAGGAGGCGATGCGTGAAAGCAGGGCTGCCGCTACTTCCATTGATCCTGGCCGCCAATCTTCTGGCGAAGCCGGCTCCGCCCAAGCCGCCCGCCCCTGCCGCTCCCGCTGCGCCGACATTCACGCGGTACGAATTGGGATGGTTCTGCCCAAACGATAAGACGTGGCGCCAGAATGCCGTCCCTTGCCCCAGCGGGTTGCCGCCGCTCCAAGGCAACAATGCAGCCGCCATTGTCAAGGTTCTTTCCCTGAACGCAAAATTCGATCTTCTATATTCCAAAGATAACGAGATTGTTATTTTGTGTAAGGAAAAGATTACCTGCGCTCCGAGCGATTTGAAGGACATCGAGAAGGAAATCAACGACAGGACGCAGCCTCCCAACAACCCCACGCCGCCTTACCTTGAGCCTTTGCCGTACTTTTGCCTGAGCGGAACGTTACAAGAAGCGCCCGCGCATTCCAGGAATTGCGTGGCGCCAAAGCTGGTTCGAGCTTCTAAGGACTTGATCCAAACGGCGCTCAAAAACGACCCGGACTTCGTCTTGACCGACGGTGGGGACGCCCGCCTCCTGGTCGCCTGTAAATCTGGCAGCCCTTGCGTGAAACAACAAATCAGAGCCAAAATTGTCCACGCGGCTAAGCCATCGCCGGCGTACATCCAGGATGTAGACGTGCCCGCCGGCGCGGCGGGCACTATCGCGGGAGCCATCAAGAAAGCCGGGCCATTGGGAATCACCGCGGAGGCAATCGGCTCCGACAGAATCCGGCTCGGAAACGACGCCGCGGTTTCGGCGAAAGATGTGGCCGCGATCCTCCAGCCTTACCTGTATGGAGGATCACCCCCGCCGGTGGTACGCATGTTTTACCAGTTACCCACAGTAGTCGTACCGGCCGCCAATCCATCTTCCAGCGCTTCGAACTCGACTTCCAACAACGCGAGTTCGTCCCCGAATAACAGCTCTAATAATTCCCCCGCGACTCCCGGGAACGCCACCACGCCTGCCAACAATACGGGTAGCCCCGCGCCTGGCAATAGCCCCGGCGCAAATCCGTCCGGCAGCCAGCAGCCTTCCTCCTCGCAGACATCCGCCGGCGGGGGCGCCGGTTCGACCAGCGTCACATTTGCGGTTAAGTCGCAGACGTCCACCTCCACGGACTCCGGCGCCGCGGATACCGGCGGTGCCCCTGCGGGAAACGGGGGTAAGGACGCGACAAACCCTTCGGCTCCGGCTGTAACGACGACAACTACGGCCACGATTACACCGCCGCCCGCGGCCCCTTCATCGCCCACGCCGCCCCAAATCATCAAGGACATGGTTGCCGTCAACGACAACGTGGTCTTTACCAACACCAGCGACGACAGCTTAGTCTGGCAGCGCGCGCGGCTGCTGACGCTGCTGGACCTACCCCGACCCGAAGTGCTGATGAACGTGTGGAGCTACGAAGCGACTTCGCCGGACGGCCGGGAAATTCTCCGCAGCGCCGAAAAGGTGCGCGACCTGGTCACCGCGCAAAACGACGCGCTCCAAAACTCCATTCAGTTCGGATGGGCCTATCTGAGCCGTGAGATGGAGAAGCATGTGGCTTGTAAGGACCCGTGCCAAACTCCACCCGAGCAGGGCCCGCAGCCCGCGACCGAGTTTAAGCCTCCCGCCGGCCAAGTGGATGATCCGCTGCTGATATTCCTAGATCTTGCAAAGGCCAAGGAGGAGAAGAAGCACGCCGACGACGAGGAGCGGCAGGCCGACGCGGAGGAGCAGTGGGCCGAGATCTGGGAGTGGCGGGCTGCACATGATGCAGTGGCAGCCAAAGAGCGCGTGTTGATGGCAAAGGCGGAACTGCACCAGGAATTGGACTCCCAACCCGCCAAGCAGCCAACCGGGCATCCCGCGCTGCAGGCTGAAACTCCACTGGATAAGGCCCTACAGGCCCTTAAGGAGGCGCAGGACCACTTGGATCGGGCACTGCACAAGAGGACGGTTGCGCAAGTAAAGCTCACGACCGCCAAGGAAAGGCTGCAGGCTGTGTCCGACAAGTTCGAAGCGGCGCAACGCACAGTGGAAAACCTGAAGGCCGACCCGCAAGCTCTGCTTAAGTACGCTCAACAAAAGCTGGAGGATGCCCAGGCGGCGCGGGCGGATCGGGATAGGCAGTTCGACCTGCAACAAGCGCAGGATTTGTTGAACAAGGCGCAGGATTTGAACAAGGCACAGGAAGCGTCCAGCCTGCCGGATGGTCTCCAGCCGGTTCGCGATGCGCTTGAGAGTTTAATGAAACCTTTGTCGGGTGCATTGGAAGACTTGAAAGGAGCCGAGGGCAACGACGAAAGTGAGAAGAGTAAACTGGACGACGCCAGGACGAAGTTGGGCGCGGCGCAGAAGGAGCTTACGGACGCCTTGGCGGCGCTCAACTCACAGCCGGCAGGACTAAAGAGCGCTAAGAGCAGCCTGGAGAGGGCGGACCAAGCGCTGCAAGACGCCGCAAACGATCTCCGCGACGCGCCGGCCAAGAACAAGGCCGAGCGGCAAAAGCTGGAAGATGCCTGGAACAAGCTCTGCGAGGCGCAGAACGGATTAAGGTCCGTGCGGGACGGACTCGAAGAGGACAAGTTCGGAACAGCGCAGGAGGCACTGAGGGACGCGCAAGAGGCGTTCACAAGGCTTGACCAGGGGAATGCAGAGAAAGCGCGGAAAGAAGCGCTAAGGGAGGCGCTGGACGCCCTGCGCAAGTTGACGCCGCCGGCGCGGCTAGCGAAGGACCCGTTCTTCAACACCGAGTTTTACAACTACATTACCCAAAAATTCGCCACGGACGACCACAACTTCCTCGGCGAAATGGCGCGGCAGGAGTGGGGCTTCTGCCCGAGCGGCCGTTACTGTCTCGGTTTCACAGAGGCATTCCAGCCGGTCCGCCCTAACCTTACCAGTATTCTCCTGGGCGCGATCGCCTCCGACACGCCGCTAAAAACAATGTTGACCACCATCGGCTGTATGGAAGGAAAGTACGAAGTTTACCCCGAATGTTTTCCGCGCAGGTCGAAGGTGAGTGATCTCATCCAGGAGGCCAAGATACTACGCGAGGCGAAAGACCAGACATCGCCGAAGTGCCCGGGTTGCGATAAATCGCCCCAGTGCTCGAGTTGCGATGAGGTAGAAACCGCGAAGGAGATGCTGCGAAACGATCGCAGTAAGCTTTCCAAGAAGAAGGCCGCCGCTACACCTGCCGACGAAACCAGGCCCGTACGCGCCTGTCTGCGCGACCAAAGACACAAGCTCATCGATGAAAAGCGCTATCGCGATAACCTCAGTTGCGAAACGCTCGATCAGATTGCCCTGGAGGCTCAGGACAGGTGTGGCGTACCGCAGACTCTCCCACTGAGCTGCTTCACCCTGCAGGCCGCGCAGAGTTTCTCCGCCGGCGGCGGCGATTTCTCCACTTTCACGCTGAAGAGCCTCAATGAGTTGGCGGAAGTCAGGCTGGCCGATGTCGCCATTGAAGCAAAGGCGGTGGATTACCGCAACGACCGCGTCGGCCTGCTGCGCGCCGCCATTGCCGACTTCCTGTTCAACTATAAGATATCTCAGGAGTATCCGAAGGAGTTCACTCCGTATAACCTTCAACACTCCGCGCAGGAATTGAACGCCGAACTAAATCCGCTGGTAGTCTCCTTCAACCAGGACGTAGCGGCTTGCTCACGCCATCTATCCGATCGCCTGGAGGCCGGCGCTCCCAATCAAACCAGTTTCGCTCAGTTATGGCGAAACCAGAAATCGTTCCTTAGCGATGGCATCATAACCGTTCGCGGCATCGGGGGCGACCAAAGCATGGTGGACACCCAAACCCAGAACTTTTTCAAAGTCACGCAGCCGAAGTCTTTAAGCGATATTCTCAACGCCGTTACCGGCCAGGGCGCGGGCGCGTCCAGTTCGACCACGGCGGTCATGTCCGCGCTGCAAGCCGGAGCATTGACTCCGGCCGCAGCTCTTTCGGCCCTCGCAGCCATCACACCGACGACAATGCAGGCGCAGATCGGAAGGCAATTGACGTTCACCGTCACCCCGTACACGCTGCCGGGCGCGTCCTCCGCCGAACTCGCTGTGAGCCTGATCGCCGGCGATAGCGCGCCTCCGGCGCTGTACCAGTCCGGAGCCGCCACCAGCCTTACCGATCCCCTTTCGCATATTGCCAAATTCAATGTCAGTACCCGGGTGCGGGTGGAATCGGTCAAAATGTTCGATCTGTCCTCTTTCTCGGCGCTGGTGCAACGCCCCCGCAACAAGGTGCCCCTGCTCCCGCCGCTGATCGAATTGCCGTGGGTCGGCAGTTTCGCGCGCCTTCCGCTACCCGGCGCCAAGCAATACCACCGCAGCACCGCGATTGTCAGCGCCGTCATTGTTCCGACGGCCACCGACCTGGCCTATGGACTCGAATTTACGCCCGACCGGCAAGTTACGCCCCGCCTACCGGAAGACGGTCCCACTGGGGAGACATACCAGTTGCGGTCCGTAATCTCGCTATCGCAATTCAAGAACCTGCCTATTCGCACTTTTCACAAGGCTATGGTGGATTGCTTCGCCACGAAGCAGGAGATCGCATTCCCAGGCGGATACAAAGGCGGATGCCATGGCCTGACATTCGATAAGCTCCCGCGGGAGTTCTAACTAGACCGGGTTAGCTACTGGAGATACACCGTGACGCTATTGGAGTACTGCACGCTCTCGGGATTCTTCGAGCAAACCATAAGAGCTACCGGCACCAGCCCCGCATTGGCGAGGGTTGCAGGGATTTCCACGTTGATCTGGTCCTCCCCTGGAAAAAGGGACGGTCCGGCATAACTCGTAGGCAGCGTCTCGGCGCCGATCATCACGTATACTTTGATCGTCGCATTGTTCGCGGCGTTGTGCAGTCCGGTTCCGTAAAGCACCAGATAGGAACCACCGGAGCCTACGCTTAAGGTGACCGGAATGCAGCTACCCGGCCCGCCGGACGGGCACTGGAAGACATCCGTAATCTGAAAGTTGCTGGTCACATACTGCGCCCAAGCCACCCCCGTGCCGGTCTCGTTGGCCGAAAACAGGGCGGGAGCGGCCGGGGCCACCATTATCGTTCCGGACTGCGAGCCGGACGGGCTGATCACCGTATACGTGGCTAGACCGGGCTCGGCTGTAACGGGCATGAGCGCGTTGATCTGACCGGGACTCACATAAAACAACGGCAGCACATCCTGGGAACTGTCGCTGTATGTAATCGTGATGCTGGTCCCGCCGAGAACAATGGGCAACACGGGAGTGGTCGCCGAGATCGGGGCGGTACCTAGCTTGGTGCCGTAGATGCTCACCAGCGACCCGGGCGCGGCCAGCGGGGTCCCGCTCGCCGCCGATACCATTGCAAGGCTGGGAGTACTGTCGTTCAGCAATACGGTTACGTTATTCGCGCCGGTGTCCGTAATCGCAAGATCGAGTTTGCCATCCGCGTTGAAATCTCCTACGGCCATGGCCACTGGCGATGGCGCGCCCGGGAGAGTAGTACTCACGGGAGTCTGGAATCCGCCGGTTCCAGCCCCTAGCAACACCATCACGCTACCGGAACCGTAATTCAATACCGCGAGATCCGGGTTGCCGTCGCCGTTGAAGTCGGCGGCCACAACGGAAACTGGTTGGCTTCCGACCGTGATTGGGCTGCTCGACGCGGGCGTGAACGTGCCGAGCGGATTGTCTAACAGCACTGAAATGTTGTTAGTCCCTTGATTGGCGGTTACAAGATCGGGCAATCCGTCGCCGTTCAGGTCCGCCACCGCGACCGAAATTGGATACGGCATCGCAGCTCCCACGGGTAGCGGCGAAATTACCGGAACCGTAATGACCGTGGTGAGCGTGAACGCCGCCCCATTTGCCGCTCCGTTGCCCTCCAGCACTGTCACTGTGCCGTCCAATTCGTTGGCAACGGCCAAGCCAGGATATCCGCCGAAGTTGCCCACGGCCAACGAAACAGGGTGATTTCCCGCTGACGCGGTTACCGGAACGCCGAATGTGCCATTGCCGTTGCCCAGGAGGATGGCAATGTTATTGGGCGGGCTGGTTTCATTTGCGATAGCCAAGTCGATGTTACCGTCCCGATTGAAGTCGGCGACGGCGAGAGGGCCGGGAAAACTGAAACCCGACGCAACCACGCTGCCGACCGTGAAATTGCCCTTCCCATCGCCCTGCAGGATGGTTACGGTGCCGTCGCTGAGGCTTGCCACAGCCAAGTCCAATTTGCCTTGACCGTAGAAGTCGGCTGCAACAATCGAACTGGGGCTGGCTATCGAGATAGGCTGCGCATTCGGCGCGGGAGCAAACCTGCCTGTCATCGTACCCAACAATATGGTTATCGCATTGCCTGTGGTATCGGCGATGGCAAGATCCGGAAAGGAGTCCCCGTTGAAGTCTCCCACAGCCACGGCAGTCGGGCCTGCGCCCGCCGGGAAGGGGCTGCCCGGAGCCGGTTGGAACTGCGCCCGTGCCCCGTTTGGGAGAGCCAGCGCGAAGCCGCCCGCAATGCATATTGTCAGTAGTCCGTGTCTCCTCACCACCCACCTCCCTTCTCTCACCATCGCAATCCGGCCGAGAGCGGAAACAATCTTGTGCCGGAATTGACGGCCAGACCTTGCACGAAGCGCCCTTCCAAGTACAACCGCAGTCCTCCTCCGTGCCGCGACAGTCCAAAATCCGCTCCGCCGCCACCATCGACGACACCGGAATTTCCGCCTTGGCCGAAAACTCCGGGGCTATTGGGTTGGAGCAGCACGCCCTGGCTCGACGTCCCGGTAAACTCGATGGTTCGCCGGAACCAGCCGAAACCGGCCAGCCCGTAAACACTTACGTGATCGTTGACCGCATATCGAATCGTCGGATCGAGCGTGGCGGTGTAGAACTTCGCCTGCGCCGCCGTTGCGGATAGCAGCGCGGTATTCAGGGGGTTCGCCAGAATCGCTTTCTCCACCGCGCCCCAGTTCACGCCAGACCGGTCGTAAAGGAAGTTCGCGTTCAGAAATACGCTCCAGCGACGCATCGATACAAAGCAGCCGCCTTCCATCTTGGGCACGGGCGATGCAGTCAGGGCTAAACCGCCGCCCACCTGGAAGGTGGTCGCCCCGTAAATGTTCTTCCCATCGGTTCCGGCGACGTACGCGATCCCCGATCCGGCGCCGATCGTAAACGGATGAAAGTTGGCGGAAGGGCGCTCCTGACAAGCTTGGGCCAAGCCCTTCTGCGGCACCCCCAGCAGTGCGGCGGCCACAACCAACAAATAAGGGAGACTGAGGCTGAACAAAGCCTTTGAGCGCAAGCATTCACCTCCGATTCGACCGGCCACGCGATCAATCCTCGAACGAAAGAGTGTCTTTGATCTTACTGTCACTCAGGAGGAAAATGCAATGCTACCGCGGAATTTTACGCATACCGCCCCCTGATATGGTTCCACCGTACGCGCATCGGTTCCAGAAATGCCGCCAGCCCCCGCAGCGTGGTCATCTTGGTGCCTTCCACGTCGTTCCACCTCACGGCCACTTCGATTTCCCGGTACCCCAGCCGCCGCCCGATGAACAGCACCTCCGCGTCGAACCCAAAGCCGTACAGCAACTGCCGCTGGAAAATGTCGCGCGCCGCCCGCGCTTCGAACAACTTGAAGCCGCACTGCGTATCGTGGAATGGCAGCCCCGTGCTTGCCCGCATCACCAGGTTGAACACCCGCCCCACGTTTTCCCGGAACCACGATTGGTGTACGCCGATCAGCCGCCGGTCGAGCGCCCGCGACCCTACCGCCACTTGCGCGCCGTCACGCTCCGCGGCCTGCCACAGCTTGTCCAGTTCTTCGATGGGTGTGGAAAGATCGGCGTCCGTGAACAGCGCCCATTCTCCGCGGCACTCCAGCATTCCGTGCCGCACCGCGTAGCCCTTGCCGCGGTTGCCCGGATTGCGCAGGACACGTAGCTCCGGGAACGCTTCGCGCATCTCCTCCGCCACCCGCGCGGTGCCATCCTTGGACCCATCGTCCACCACCAGAATTTCGGCGTACGGCCAACCGCCCCGTTGCAGATAGCAGATCACCTGCCGCAGCGTTGCGGGCAGCCGCTTCTCTTCGTTGTAGGCTGGAATGATAATAGAGATTGATCGGGTCAAGGAAGACCCATAATACCTGAATTCCCTTTAGGAGAACGATTTGTCCCTGGAAGACGAGCTATTGCAGCAACGCCTCGCGCGGATTCGCGAGATCGAGGCGTTGGGTTTCCGCCCCTACGGCCAGCGCTTCGAATTCAGCCACACTATTCCCACCATTCTGGACGAATATGCCTCGAAGACCGCCGAAGAGCTGGCCGCGCCGGTGCATGTGCGCATCGCCGGACGCGTCGAAACCTTGCGCCGCATGGGCAAGGCCGGCTTTGCGCATCTCACGCAGTCGGGCGCGCGCTTGCAGATTTACATCAAGAAGGATGCCATCCCCGAGCGCGATTTCGCCCTTTATCAGTTAATCGATCTGGGCGATATCATTGGCGTGGAAGGCTACCTTTTCCGTACCCGCACCGGCGAATTGAGCGTGCACGTCGAGGGCCTGGAGTACCTCGCCAAAACCCTGCTCTCCATGCCCGAAAAATGGCATGGCCTGGAAGACGTCGAAACGCGCTATCGCCAGCGCTACCTCGATCTGATCGCCAATCCCGAGGTGCGCCAGGTCTTCCTCACCCGCAGCCGCATTATCGCTTCGTTCCGCCGCCAGCTCGAAAGCCATGGATTCGTGGAGGTCGAAACCCCCATGATGCAGCCGCTCTATGGCGGCGCGACGGCGCGGCCCTTCGTCACACATCACAACACGCTGGATATCGACCTGTACTTGCGCATCGCGCCGGAGCTGTACCTGAAGCGGCTGCTGGTGGGCGGACTGGAGCGCGTTTACGAGATCAATCGCAACTTCCGCAATGAAGGCCTGTCCACGCATCACAACCCCGAGTTCACGATGCTGGAGTTCTACCAGGCGTATACGGACTACCGCGGCATGATCGATCTTTCCGGCGAACTCCTCGCGCAGGTGGCGCGCGACGCAACCGGCGGCGTGGAAGTGGAGTATCTGGGCCATAAACTGAATTTCGGATGCCTGCAGCGCTTCACCATGCGCGACGCGATTGCGGAGTTCTGGCAGGGCGACGGGCGGCCCAGTATGGCCGAGGTGCGCGACCCCACATGGCTGTTGGGCCACTCGGGCAAGACTACCCCCGGCGAGGCGCTCGCCGATATCTTCGAGCGCGTGGTCGAAGATCAGCTCATCCAACCCACCATTATTTACGACTATCCCGTGGAGACATCGCCGCTCTCGAAGACGAAGCCGGACGATCCGGCGTTTGTGGACCGCTTCGAGATCTACGTGGCGGGCATGGAAGTGGCCAACGGCTACTCCGAGTTGAACGATCCGCAGGAGCAGCGCCGCCGCTTCGATATGCAGCTTGCCATGCGCGAGCGCGGCGATGAAGAGGCCCACCGCATGGACGAAGACTATGTCCGCGCCCTCAGCTACGGAATGCCGCCCGCCGGCGGCGAAGGCATCGGCATCGACCGCCTGACCATGATCCTGACCGGCTCGAAATCCATTCGCGATGTGATCCTGTTTCCGCTGCTGCGACCGGAAGGCCCCATCGATCTGGTGGCCCGGCTGCGCGAATTGGACGGGCGCTAATCCGTGCCCACTTCTTTCGAACTGTTTGTCGCCCGGCGCTATTTGAAGGCGCGCCGAAAGGAAGCCGTCATCTCCGTCATCACCGCCATTTCCATTTTGGGGGTGGCCGCCGGCGTGATGGCGTTGGTGGTGGCGCTGGCCATCAACAATGGCTTCCGCGATACGCTGCAGCGTAACCTGCTGGGCGCCATGGCGCACATCAACGTGCAGGAAAAGGAGCCGCGTAACGGCATCGAAAACTGGGAAGCGCTGGCCGCCCGGATCCGCCAGGTTCCGCACGTCACCGCCGCGGGACCGGCGCTCTACACTCCCATCTTCTTCTCCGGCCCGGTTATGTCGAAGGGCGGCATTCTGAAAGGTGTGGACATCGCAGCCGAGATGCAGATCAGCGACACGCTGCGCCACTTAAGAGCTGGCTCGGTGGACCGCCTGCACGCGGCGCCGGATGGCGGTGTCCCCGGCATCATACTCGGCGCGCGGCTCGCGGAAGACATCGGCATGCAGCTCGACGGCATGGTGAACGTGACCAGCCCGCAAGGCGAACTGACGCCCTTTGGGCCGCGTCCCAGTATCCGCCGCTTCCGCGTGGTGGGAATCTTCGAGTCCGGCTTTTACGATATCGACGACAGTTGGGCCTATACTTCGCTGGCGGCCGCGCAGCAGGCGCTCTCGCTCCAAGACGTCGTCAATCAGCTCGAAGTGAAGCTGGACGACCTGAACCGCGCTCCAGAGGTTGCCCGGACGATCGAGCAGATCGCCGGGCCGAAGTATGCCACCACCACCTGGATGGAGCGCAACCGTCAACTGCTGAACGCCCTCAAGATGGAGAAAGCGGTGACGGTGGTCACCATCGGACTGATTGAACTGGTGGCCGCTTTGAACATACTGATCACGCTGGTGATGATGGTGATGGAGAAGTATCGCGACATAGCCGTGCTAATGTCCCTGGGCGCGCGGCGCGCGCAGATCCGCGGGATCTTTATGTTGCAGGGAATCCTGATTGGCGTGGTCGGCACGGCGTTTGGTTTGGCCGCCGGATACGGGCTTTGCTACTTCGCCGACCGCTACCGCTGGATCCGCTTGGATGAGCAGGTGTACGCGCTGAGTTTCGTGCCCTTCGAGCCGCGCTGGGTGGACGGGGTTTGGATAGCAGCTGCCGCGATTTTAGTCAGTTTCCTGGCCACCATCTATCCGGCGCGCAACGCCACGCGCATCGCGCCCGCGGAAGTGCTGCGGTACGAATAATTCGCGGACGGGCGCCAAGGCATCAGGATCCCGCTGCAGCGCCTGCGCTCCGCCCGGATGCTGGTTTTGTGCGGCAGATGCCAACCATGTCGTAAGAACTATAGGCATCGCACTACTTCTCGTGTCTCGGGAGATAAAGACGTTCTAGACTGTGCGGTCGTGAACTGGGAAAAGGGATTCAAGCGCCTGTTCGCGTCGCGACGGATCCTGCCTGCTCATCGCCTTCGCGGAACACGGATCGAATGGGGATGCGCTAGTCATCATGTCGGTCGCCGTTCCCGCCGTTGCGTACGTTCTCCTATTCAAAGTTCTGCCGTGGATCGGCCGGGGTTCAAGCGATGAAACAAATTCTTCTCGTTACGCTGCTTTTCAGTCTGGTCGCCCGTATGGACAAGGTGATGTCGAGCTGGGTCGGCAACAGCTATGGAAACGTGGTCGCCGCCTGGGGACCACCGGACCAGATTTTGGACGATGGCGCGAGCGGCAAGATCCTGGTCTACACGAAGACTCGCTCGTACACCGTTCCGGGAACGGCGACTACGCACACCAGCGGGACCGCCACAGCCAACGGAAGCACCGTATACGGCTAGGCCACCAGCACCACCACGTTATACCCCCGGCCAAATGTATTTTGGAAGGTCTATCGGATGCTCTGGCTGAACAGGAATGGAATCGTCTACAGATGGTCGTGGCGGGGATTCTAGGCGGGATCTTTTCGAGAGAAAATCTGCTGGGCCTCTCGGGCGCATATCCTGCAAATGCCCGGACGGAGTTTCACAATCTGGCTGGCGGGTACCGATTCATCCACTGGTTGTCGGCACAGGGACCACAACAGACCGCTCTGGCCCTCGCCGTAGAGATGCGCGGTGTTGCTTCGGCGCGGCGTGCACATGAAAATCTTTAGGTAACCAGAAAGCCGCTCCGCGACTTTAGATTTCAACTCGTGCCATTGTTCGTCAGTGAGCAATTTCTTGAGTTTGCTAGCCGTTAGTTTTTCTTTCATCGGCGCCGCCGTCCTTTCCCACTAACCATTATCTAGCACGCGAACACGATAGATTCATCCGATAAGGCGAGGATGGATGTCAAAGGGAATAATGATAGCGAGCACCATCCGCAGGAGGTTCGACGCGCCGCCACCCATCATAAAGCCCTTAGTACAGTTGGCTGGGGTACCGGCTGACGACGACTATGCCCGAAGGCTCATGGGGAGTGGGCGAGCCTCCAGTGGTCGTCCTCGGTTCTTTCGCGGGGTATGCCTTGCGCCTCGAACGGATGGGGTGGAGTAGGGTGGATCGACGTAGTGAAGCGTCGACGGCGAATCGTGGGCGAACATGACCTCGGTCGCAGGCCGTTCCCCGATGATGATAGGAAAGACGATCAATAAAGAAATTCAGTGCCCTTGGAAAGTTGGCCCAGCCATGCGCAGGCATAGGTACCCCTTCGATTCGAATTGGCCCGAAGGCCGGACTTTTTGAAGGTGGAATCCGAACCATAGCCCACGAACCATAGCCCACGAAGGATCTAATGATTCGTGTTGGCGGCGAGTTCGACGAGATCGCGGACCCCTTATAGGCCCCGAAATTCAGGTCGCGGATCCGCTTACCGGCCTCGTCTACCCGGTCAAGTGCCTGCCTGTCGAGAAAATCCGCCCTTGCGGGCTGCATTCCTTTGGTGTAATATTTAGTGTATGGAATGGGAGGTCCGGTTCACCGATGAACTCGGTGCATGGTGGGACGGGCTCACGGCGGACGAGCAGGAGAGTGTCAACGCTTCCGTAATTCTGCTCCAGAAACGGGGTCCGAACCTCGGCTTCCCGCACAGTTCCGGCGTGGCGCAGAGCCGCTACTCCCATATGCGGGAGTTGCGGATTCAACACGCCGGCAGGCCATACAGGGTGTTATACGCTTTCGATCCGGAGAGGTCGGCAATCCTGCTGACCGGCACCGACAAGAGCGGAAACGATCGGTGGTACGACGTCTTCGTGCCGCGCGCCGACAAGCTGTATGCCGAGTATCTTCGGGAACGCGCACAAACACAGGAGAAACGAAATGACACGAAACTTCAGGGAGTTGCAGCAAAAGATGCGGCCCGGATCGCGGGCCAGAAGCGAGGTAAGGGCCACCGCAATGCTAAAGGACATGGCCCTCGATGAATTGCGCGCTGCCCGCTTTATGACCCAGCAGGAACTCGGAAATAGGTTGGGCCTGAAGCAAGCCGCTATCTCCAGGATGGAGCGGCGCACCGACGTCTACGTGAGCACCCTTGCCAAGTTTGTCGAGGCCATGGGAGGGCAGCTCGAAATCCGGGTGGTGTTTCCCGATGGAGCAGTTCGAATCAACCAGTTCAGCGATGCGTGGGGGACGGTACAAAAGGGCAGGTCGATGCCTCGGTCGTGAGATTTCGGTCAGTAGAGCGAGGGCGGGACGGTCGTTCAGTCAACTCGAGGTGAAGTTGGACGACCCGAGCCGCGCGCCGGAGAGGGTGTGTCGATCGGAGTGGCCGACGTCACTCACCTCCCGCTGAACTTAATAAGCAAAAAGGCTGACCAAACGGATTGTCCTATACTGTTCGGGTAACGTCTCAGTCCACAATGGGACCGTTGTATTCGGCGCAAACTCGAATTCCTCCGAATAGATCCCCGAGGCGTTCTGGGGACGGCCAGCCATAAACATCCAGTTTCCCTCCGTGAGCAACTGCGCACTGCCCGCTCCCGGGGAGTAGACGCCCAGGGGATACACGTCGACCCCGGTCACTGTGAGCGCGGCTTCATCGATCTGATAGACCAGGCCCCGGCTGAAGCCCCCGGACGAGGCGTGACGTCCATTCCCGTTGTCGAACATACTGTATGTGCCGGGAATCGGACTGGTTACGTCGTGGGGATGATCCTCCCACGGGTCCTTTATACTGGTCGACTCCATGGTGAAATTTCCACCTTTGCCCAGTATCCAGACAACGCTTCCGTTGCCGGCGCCATTCTGGTATGCGACCTTCACGATCCAGTTCTGATTGCGCAGGTTGATTACCAGGTTCCCATCGGCGGGATCGTACCACACCGAATTCGCATGCAGCCAATCCTGTGCGACCGTCGCCAGCGTGATGGGACATGAGTTCGGTTCAGGCATGCACGTTTCCCCAAGGATGGCGCGCCGGTTGATGTATGGAAACTGAGCCGCGCTAAAACTGTCCCAGACCCACTCTACGGTCCCGGCCGCGTCCATGACCACGACCTTATCTCCCAGGATGTCGCAATAGTTCGTGGGAAATTGCGCCGTCGGGCACTGTGTCGTACTGGTCACCATCATCTCTTCGTGGCCGATCACGGCCGTGCGCGCGTTCGGAATGCGGGTTGCCTCATGATTCCAATCCAGCAGCGGTTGCTGGCTCGTAATCGGCGCCTGCAGGTTTGCCGACTTCAGCGACCACTCGTTCACGATCTTCGCAACCCGGCCGGTAGTCAGCCCGGTTTCGTATACCAGATAGTCCCCGCTCGCGAGAACCGGGGAGAGACCGAGAAACGTATTGGTACTCGTTATCCGGGTCAGCGTCTGTTCCTTGCAGTCCAACCATGGGAACCCGGTTGCCCCATAGACGCTGGACACCATCACGAATGTGGGCAACTGATCCGATGTGCGCGCAAAGCCGTTAAGCTCTAATGGCTGCGTTTCTCCTGGCGGGACGACGGCTGGATTGAAAACGGGCGTTGGCGCCGTACACGTCTGCCCCCATGCGCAAACGGCCAACGTCGCAAATGAAACGATCGTAATTGTACTCTTCATCTTTTGCCCTCCACTGTTGCCTTCGGTCTTGCAGATCTGGTTATGACACGGCCTCTCCATCGTAAGATTTCGAAAGTTGTTGCAATGGCGCCAAGCCAAGTAATTTGATGTCGCGAGTGTGCCCTTCCCTGGACACGCATTTCAGCCGGAATTTCGACTCTTGAAACGAGCTTCCGACGATTGCACACCGGACTTCATTGTAGCCGCTTTTCGCCGCCAACGGCGCATTCGCGCGGCCACGCTGCCGTTCCGGTACTAGAACTATGCAAGCGCCTGATTACAGGCACTTTGTAATGTATCTCGAAGGTATATTAATTTTGTTAGCGAAAATCTACATCTGCGGTCGTTTGGACGCCAGGTTACACCTGCTCCGGCTCGGCCGGAGTCACCCTGATATCGACCGTTTTCTCCCCCAGATACTGATGCCGCGCGTGCAGCCGGATGATTCCAGTCCCCTCCTTGGTGCGCACCCATACCGCGCCCACGCCGCCGGAAAGCGAAAACGGATTCTCGCCGACGATCTCGCCCGGCCCTTCCAGGCTCAGCGTAACCGTGCCCGTCGAGAATGGCCGTGCGCCGCCGTGTTCGTTGGTCACGCGCAGTACCACGCGGGTGGCATCGATGCCGTCTCCCACCAATCTGGCGTCATCCGGCTCGACACGCAATTGCCGGTCGTAATCGTTGCCTGGCAGAGTCCTCGAGATCGCCTTGGCGCCGTTGATATAGCCATCGATGCGCAGGTCGCCCCAATCCTCCAGGCGCTCGCCGTTGATGTCGATCACGAAGGGAGGATGCGGCAAGTGCCCATAGTGTTCGCGGTCGGGCTCAACCTCCGCCTTCAGATCGTCCTTCACATAAATCTTCAAATGATCGCAATTGGAAACGATCGTCGCATGCCGGATGCCGCCGCCCTCGGATTGATCTCCCTGCGACCAGTTGAAGCACGGCTCCAGCACGATGTCTTCCTTGGGATCGCACTGCGAGCGGTAAAACTGGCCGGCCGGTTTCGGTATGCGGAAGATATCCGTTACGCCGTGATAGCAGATTTTGTCGCCGGAGCCGAAGTTCGCGTGCGTGTTGTAGTCGAACGCGCACCAGCCGATGCCGCCCGCGTAGCGGTCGTCGGAAGCCAGTTGGTTGTGCACGCGGGCGTGCCGCAGGGCGTGTTCCATCACGCGGTCCACGTTATCGTTGCGCTTGGTGGGGAACATGTGGCCGTTGAACTCGGTGTTGAGATACAGGGGGTGATTCGGCGGCCTTAGCGGGAAGCCGAAATCGTTCATGGTCATCACGTCTTCGAGCAGTTCGGTGTCGTACAGGTAGCGCACGCCGCCGGTCTGGCGGGACTTGTCCAGCTCGTGGGCCAGCGCGTTTGTGCGCGTATAAAAATCGTGGTTATCCCGCGATTCGTTGATGCGCACGCCCCACAGCACGATGGACGGATGGTTCCAGTCGCGGCGGATCATCTGTTCCACGTTGCGCACCGCCAGATCCTGCCAGGCCTTGTCGCCGATGTGCTGCCAGCCGGGGATCTCCTCGAAAACCAGCAGGCCGGCGTCGTCGCAGGCGTCCAGAAAGTGCGGCGATTGCGGATAATGCGAGGTGCGCACAATGTTGCATTTCAGATCGCGCTTCAGGATCAGCGCATCGCGGCGCTGCACGCGGGCGGGCATGGCGCCGCCCACGTACGGAAATGTCTGATGCCGGTTGAGGCCACGCAGCTTGATGTGTTTTCCGTTCAGCATGAAGCCTTGCGGGGTAAAGCGCGCTTCCCGAAAACCGATGCGCGTGGAGTACTCGTCGATGGGAGCGCCACCCTGATAGAGGCGGGCGGTGACGGTATAGACCTTCGGGCGGTCCAGGTCCCAAAGATCGATGGAGCCAAGCTTGGAGAGGGTCAGGGGCTGCGCGGAGACGGGCCCTTCCACCGTGGACACCACGCGTTCGCCATCCCGCAGTTCCACTTTCAGCGTGAGCCCGGCCGCGGCCTGGCCGTTCAGCAAGCACTTCACTTCCAAACGCCGGCCATCGCCCAGAACGTCCATAGGCTTGGCGAACACGTTTTCGATGAACACCTGCGGTACGATGCGCAGCGCGACTTCCCGATAAATGCCGCCGAAGGTCAGGTAGTCGATGTTCCCGCCGAAGGGCGGGATATCGGGCCGCTCGGTGGAATCCACCTCCACGGCCAGGACGTTGGGCGCGTCCGGCTTCAGGTGCGGCGTCAGTTCGAAGGAGAAGGGCGTGTAGCCGCCGCGATATTCGCCGAGCTTATGGCCGTTGATCGTCACCGTGGCAGCGGTCATGACGCCCGCAAAGTCCACGAAAACACTGCGTCCGGGCTGCGGCGGCAGCTTGAAATGACGGCGATAGATGGATACGAACTGGAAGTCCTTTTCGTCGAAACTGTGCCAGGGGAAGATCTTGTTCGAGTGCGGAACGCTCACGCGCTGGAATTTACTGTCGTCGAAATCCGCGGCGGAACAGCCAGGAACCGCGGCCCCGCCATAAAGCCAGTTGCGGTTCATCGGCAAGATGCGGCGGAGGGGAGCGCGCAAGGGCGCCGTTTGGGCCGATGCGGCCGCCTGCCAAAGGGCCGCGGCGCCGCCCATAAGAAAACCTCTACGGTCAAACGTATCCATAAACATGGAATTGTAGCGCGCGGCAGCTCCTGTCTTCTGACTCCTGCCTTCTATCTTCTTGCTTAGAACAGATCCATTTGGCGCAGGCGCATGGGCCACAACCGCACGGGCACTGGCGCCACTTCCAACTCGTCGGACAGCCACAGTTGGCCGCGCTGGCGGGCGCGTGTGCGGCGGGCCATGGCGATACGCTGCGCAGCGTTATTTTTGGAGTGGCACCTGGGGCACAGCACCGTCAGACGCGAGCGGTCCGCCGGATCGTGCGAGAGATGTACCACGTTGAGCAGCCGGTGCGTCTGGCAGCAGATCTGGCAGACATTGCCGGCGGCTTCCAGCATGGTCAGCCGGAACTTGCGCCACCGCGCATCGTAATACTATACTTCCGGTATTCGGCTCGTATGGGCATTTGGACCGCTAGTGTAATTTGTCCTGCTACACAAGCGATTGTCAAGCCCAAGGGCCAGCCGAGGAGCGCTGCGGCGGCCCCTCCTACTGAATCACGGCGCTGGTGAAAATCTCTTCAAAAGCGCCGCGCGGGTTGCTCAGCTTCTCGAAATGATACCGGTTCATGCGCATGGCCACGCCCTGCGAATCGTTGCGGACCAGCCGGCCGGAAATGCGCAGCTCGAGAAATGGCGTGTTCCCTAGAACCGCGGGCCAACGCACCGCGATTTCCACGTGGGTTGCGCTGGGCACGTCCTCCGCGGCATGAAACAGAACGCCTCCGCTGCTGATGTTTCCGGTCCTGCCGGCGCCGGTGGAAACGACTTGGTCGCCATCCATGATTCTGAATTCCAAATCCAACTCGATCGGGTAACGGCGCTGTAAGCGACGGTCGCCCCGGATTGTATCTTTCGCCACGTGGGTCTCCTGGAAAGCCTTATTATCAGGCAGGAATGTACCTGAGAAGTAGTCATGCGCGTACTAACAGGGTACGTACCAGGGGCCAAAACCCGGATCCGCCGGGCCGCGCACGTCACTCAGCGGTAGCCTTCAGGGCAGCATCTCGGCTGGGTCGGGAACCGTTAGACGCATCGCGGCGCGCAGGCTGGGCGATTCCGACAGGCGCAGCATGGCAAACACCGACCGCAGCAACGCGGGACCTTCATTCGGCCAGAGTTCCGCAATGGGGCGCGTCACGCCGTCCTCGCACGCATAGAAGAAGCGATCCACCCAGCGCGGCCGTTGCGCTTCAGGACAGTAGCGCACGATATCCTTGACGGTTTCGAACCAGCGCATCCCCAGCGTCTCCCGGTACTGCGGCATGAACAGTATCGCGCTCACCCCCTCGCGCCGGATCTCCGCCACGAATTCGGCAAAACTGGCCGTGTGCGTCAGATTCAGGTTGGCGTTAGGCTCCAGGCCGTGCCGGTCGCCTCCCGAGATTGCAGGCAGTTGCCATGCATGCGCCAGTTCCAGCGCTTCGCAGTTCTCGTCCCACGATCGCAAGCCGTTCAGCTCGATGGCGTGAATCCATTGGCCCGAGCCGGAAAGCAGTGCAGCCAGCGCCTGGCGATGATCGTGCGCGCCAATGTCCGCCTCGTCCCAAAGCGGATGGTTCAGTACCACCAGCAGGTCTTCGCGCCCATGCAGCATTTCCAGCAACTCCCCGAGCCGGGCGGGCTCCGGGTGCTCCGTGTAACGATACAGGTCCGCCGCTATGGCGCGGGCGTGAGCGGCCGGCAGATTATGCACGCCGAGATGGAAGAAGGTCCGGCCGAAGGGGATCGTCCACTCGAAGGATATGGGCGCGGCGGGCGCCGCCGGACTCTGCCGCAGAGCGAAGCCGCTCTCGATATCGTCGTGATCGGTGAGCGAAACGATAGGTTGCAGGCCGAGATTCGCGGCTTGCCGGGCCTCCACGCGATACGCCTCATCCGGCGCGAGCGGCGGCGTCCACAGCACCCGCGCCAGTACCAAGTCCCGCCCTGTGGCGCGCCGGTGCTGCCAGCCCGCGACGCGCAGTACGGCGGGAATCAAAGGTAAAGGGAGTTTGAAAGCGTGCAGGAAACGCAGGTTTTCCCAGGAATGCTGTGTGTGCCCATGCAGCGAAACAGCGGTTGGATAGCGCCGCGGCGCGCTCCGGTCTTTCCACAGAAAATGCAGCGAAGTTTTCTTCACCAGGCCTCCTCTGGGTGTCCCGAAACATTTCGACTGAGAAATGTTCTTATTTAATGGTAAGGCCCGGTATGTTGCAGAACGATGAACGGCGGGTGAAATTATGCGCTGGGGCGGGCATCTAGGCCTGCGCGGGTCCTCCAGCGTCAGCAACGATTACAATCCGGGGACTGTTTCCCATGCTTACGATATAGCGCCCGCCTGTTTACATGGGTGTGAAGGAAGGTTATATACGCGGCGCACGCCGTCAACGGGCCGTGTCCGCAATCCTGCGGGCACCTCTTTGGTCTAAACTAAACGATCATGCAAGTGTTTCTAACTGGAGCAACCGGATACATCGGCGGCGCGGTGGCCGAAGCGCTGACGAAAGCTGGTTACGCAGGAGTGGGGCTGGCGCGGTCGGACGACCAGACGCCCGCGCTGGCGGCCAAGGGGCTGGGCGCGCACCGCGGAGATCTGCGGGACCCGGCCAGCTTAGCGGAGGGCGCCCGCAACGCCGATGCCGTCATTCATACGGCGCTCGCCGCGGCGGCGATGCAGGGGAAGTGGACCGTTCCGCCGTGTGGCAGGCATAATCGGCGCGCTTTCTCAATTCAACCGGCCGTTTTATCTATACCAGCGGTTGCTGGGTGCTGGGCAACACCGGCAATCGGCTCGCGGACGAGGACACGCCGCTGGCGCCCACTCCGCTGGTGGCTTGGCGCCCGGCCAACGAGCAACTGGTGCTGGACGCCGCGCGCAATGGCGTGCAGGGAATCGTGCCGCGGCCTGCTATGGTTTATGGACGGGGAGGCGGCTTGGTCTCGTCATTGGTGCAGTCGGCGCGCGAGCGCGGCGCAGCCCGCGTGATCGGCAATGGTGAGAACCGCTGGACGTTCGTACACCTTCACGATATTTGCAACGGATAGAACGGATCGCGATCGCCCTGGACGATCGGCGCGCGCGCCGTAATCCGCGCCAGATCCTGCGCCGTGAAGTTCAGGTCGTCGTAGCTATCCGCGAAGGTTCTGGCTTGCGCGAACAATCGATCGATCTGCGGCACCCCGCCAGGATGCCGCTGCCACATCTTCTCTCTCTCGATTTCGGGCAGCAGGTCGATCGAGTAACTCCGCATGCTCGGCCGCGCCTGCTCCGGAAAGTGCGTGGTGGCACTGACCAGCACTAACTAACCCGCTCCGGATATCTGGTCGCAACATGCAGCAGAACATTGCCGCCGACGCTTACTCCGACTCCCTTGAACGCGCCCACGCCCAAGTGGTCCAGCAGCGCCACAACGTCCCCGGCCGCCTCATCGTGCCGGAATGTCGACAGCGGGTTTGCGGAGCGGCCATGCCCGCGCAAGTCCGGCACGATCACGCGGAAATCCGCCGCCCACTCCGGCGCCAGGCCGGCCCAATCCGAACCGGCGCCCGCGAACCCATGCAGCAACACCAGCGGCTCGCCGCTGCCATGGACGTCGTAATAGAGTGGCAAAGGCGTCATCCTCATTAGTCTAACCACTCTAACTAAGGTCAGTATGGTCTGCGCCGCCGGTACATGTAACCATCGGGTAAGTATGAGGCGCTTCTATAAGGTCTTCTTTAGCGAAGACGCCGGCCAGGACCTGGTCGAATACACGCTGTTGATGGCCTTTGTGGCTCTCGCCAGCGCGGGCCTGTTCTTGAGTAGCGGAGCGAACGTCGAGCAGGTTTGGTCGTCGGCGAACAGCGTCCTCACAGCGGCCGCAACTTCGCCGGGTCCTTCCAACTCGGGCGGCGGCGATGGCGGCCACCACTAACCGGCGTCCGGCCAAAGACAGCTCCGGTCGCGGTCCCCTGCGTTAAGCTCAAAGCTTGGCCGGGATGACAGCCTGCAAAATCTGCGGCGGCGAGACAGTCGCAATCGGGAGTAAACGCGGCGCCTTTCGGCCCCAGGTATTTCACTTCCGGCACTGCCCCGCTTGCGGATTCCGGTTCGTCGCGAATCCATTGATGGACCGCGACGACATCTATTCCGACGACTATTTTGCCGGCCGCGGCGCCGACCCATGGGTGGATTATATCTTTGAGCTGGGACACCCCGCGCAGACCATCCGTGTCTATGAATGGCGCGGCATCCTGGAAGCGGTCAAATCCCTGATCCGTCTCGACAACTCCACCCGCTGGATGGATTTCAGTTGCGGCAACGGCGGGCTGATCCGATACTGCCGCGAACGGGAACCCTGCCACATGACGGGCTGTGAGGATGGAACCATTGCCCGCAAGGCCGCCGCAGCGGGCATTCCATCGCTGGACAGCGGCCAACTCGAGTCTCTGGAGGGCGCCTTCGACGTGGTTACCGCTATCGAGGTTTTGGAACACGTGGCGGATCCCATGGCAACGCTGCGCCGGATTCGCAGGCTGTTGAAACCCGGCGGACTGTTCTTCTACACGACCGGGAATGCCGCGCCACAGCGTCGCCGATTTCTAAAGTGGCGCTACGCATATCCCGAGGTGCACATCAGTTTCTACGAACCGCGAACTTTGCACAAGGCGCTGACCGAGACCGGTTTCGAACCGCAGTTTGCCGGTTACCTGCCGGGTTTCACCAACATCATCCGGTTCAAGGCGTTGAAGAGCTTGGGTGTCCGCCGCCGCGCGGCGTGGGAACGGCTGCTTCCGTGGACCGTGCTTGCGCGGATCGTGGATGCGCGATTGAAGATGACGGCGCATCCGATCGCATGGGCAAAGCACACCGCTTACTGACGTGCGCGGCTCAGTATGCTGCGCGCGCGCCGGAACACCGCCTCTAACATCTCCTCCGTCAACGTGCTCGGGGAGGCATACCAGCGCGTCCGTCGAAGCATTGAATTGGATTGCAATTGAATTGGACGAATCGCCCGCCGTGCCGGCCATGGCATCCCGTCAGTGCGCATCTGCGGCAGCCTTATCCAGCGCTTCTTCGACCTGACGCAGGGCAGCCTGCGTTCCCTCTATCTGTTTTATGGTTGGGTCTACCAACTTCAGAAAAACATCCAATTTCGTGTGGTCATTCTGTGCGCGTGACAGGGCCTCAAGGAAAGTATCGAGTACCTGATGTACATACTTTTTGAATTCCTCGCCTATTAAGCGACCGTTTTCGCTCGTGATTACATCGGACGCTGCCTGGCCAACGCTGTTGAGCTCGGCATCAATTGTTGCATCTGACTGATCGGCGCCTGCCCTAAACAGTGTCCCGGCCGCTCCGAGGCGGTCGCTTAGCTCCTGGAGGTTCACTCTAAGTTTCTCGTACGCATCGGTCTCGGCCTTCACGTTCTCAGCTTTTTTTTGAATCCTTGCCTTCGTGATCTCCAGATCTTGGCCTTGGCGGCCAGCGAGGTTCGTCGTTAGGATCGACGAAAAACAGCCGATCACGGCCGCAAGGAGCGAGCTTCCAAGCAGGACTACCCAGAGACGCGGCGAGGTTCCAGCGTTTACAATCCCCTCTATTCTCCTGGCCCAAGCATCAGGCATCTCGTCCGGCAGGCTCAGCCCTGTCCCCGATTGCCGAGGCATGGGAACGGCAGGGGTTACAGGATCATGCGAGTCATCTGCGGACATGGTTGTGTGGCATCTCTCCACCCCTATTGCTGGGGTGCCTGCTTGCCTGTGTCCTCTTAATTGCCGTCCTTACCAGACCCCTTACTTGCACAGATAACCCTCCCACTCTTGCAGATCACGCAATCGGGAGGGGGGATAGTCCGCCTCGGATTCTCGCAGGCGATAGGCTTCCCGGTTCTCCGGAGATCCTTGAGTACATCTTCAAGTGGCCTGCGATCGCCCTGTTGGATTATGGAAAGCGGTATTCGGTCCGTCTTCTCCCCTTCTCTGCTAAATAGGAGCAGGGACGGCTCTTTGTATTGGCCTGCGGCCTTCGCAAATCCTTCGCGCACTTGCGGCGGAAGCGTAGATAGGTTCCGGGCGGATACCGTCATCCCGATCAGGACGATGGTCGCAGCTAGCAGCAAAATTACCCTTTTGTAGTATTTCATACAGGCTCCGGCGTCTGCCAGAATACCATAGTTTTCGTCTTGATTCAGTCCTTGACGGCCACGACATCGCGTCGCTTCTCAGTCGCGCCAAACGGGCCCTCAGTTGGCCTCAGTATCGTCCGCGCGCGCCGGAACACCGCCTCTAACATCTCCTCCGTCAACTTGCCTGTGGAAGTATTTTGCTGGCTCGGATGATACGAACCGATCAGCACCGGCTGGCCGGGCGCGGTTTCAAACACGCGATCGTGCCCGAAGGCGAAGGCCGCGCGGCTCCGCACCACGCCGCGCTTCTGCAAAATGCCCAGATAGTTGTCGAACGCCACACGCCCCAGCGCCACCACCACCTTTACGTTCCGCAATAGATCCAGCTCCCGCTCCAGGTATGGCCGGCAGTTGGCGATCTCCTCGCGGGTGGGCTTGTTACCGGGCGGCGCGCAGCGCGCCACCGCGGTGATGTAGGCGTTGGTCAGGCGTAGCCCGTCGTCCCGCGAGACGCTCCCGGCCTGGCTGGCGAAGCCCATCTTGTGCAATACGCGATACAGCACATTGCCGGACATATCGCCCGTGAACATGCGGCCGGTGCGATTGGATCCGTGCGCGCCGGGCGCGAGGCCCACAATCAACAGCTCCGCGCGCGGATCGCCGAACGCGGGCACCGGCTTGCCCCAGTAATCCCAATCGCGGTAGGCCCGCCGCTTCACGCGGGCCACCTCCGTACAGTGCGCGATCAGCCGGGGGCAGCGCCGGCACTCGACGATTTCATCCTGCAGAACCCGCATGGCGTTAGAATTCAAGCGATGCATCTTCCTTTTCGTGTGGATGGGCGCAAGGCTCTGGTCACAGGCGGCGCCAGCGGCATCGGCGCAGCCACTTGCAGGGCGCTGCACGCCGCCGGTGCGCAAGTTACCATCGCCGATATCGACCAGCTCGGAGCCGAAGCTTTGTCGCGGGAATTGTCCGGCGCATCGGTTCTCATACTTGATATTACCGATGAAGCGGCCGTGCAGTCCGCCTTCGCCGGCATCGCCGCGCTCGACATCCTGGTGAACAACGCCGGCATCGGCCTGGTGGGCGGCGTGGAGCAAACCGAACTGGCGGATTTCGAACGGCTGTTCCGCGTGAACGTGCAGGGCATGTTCCTGGCCACGCGCGCCGCCATGCCGCTGTTGCTGGCATCCCGCGGCTCGATGGTGAACATCGGATCGGTCGCGGGCCTGGTGGGAGTCAAGAAGCGCTTCGCCTACTGCGCCACCAAGGGCGCGGTGATCGCTATGACGCGGCAACTGGCAGTCGACTATCCCACCGAGATCCGCGCCAACTGCATTTGTCCCGGCACGGTGGATACGCCCTTTGTCGAGGCCTACCTGGAGAAATATCATCGGCACGAGAAAGAGAAAGTGCGCGCCGAGCTGAACCAGCGCCAGCCCGTTGGGCGCTTGGGGCGTCCGGAAGAGATCGCCAACATGGTGCTCTATCTATGTTCACCGGAAGCCGAATTCGTGACCGGCTCGGTGCTGACTATCGACGGCGGTTGGACCGCGGCCTGACAATATTACATGCGCACCTACTGTTTGTTTATGAACCAAGTTCGAACGGCTCTCGCGTATCAGCTATACTGGAGAAAAACGATGACCATCGAAGAACGCTTGGCCCGCATCGAGCACGTCAGCGCCGGGTCCGACGAGCAACGCCGCAAGGACCGCGAGACCGACTGCGCCCTGTGGCGCGAAACACAGCAACAGATCCACGAACTCACCATCCGCATTGCCCAGGTAAACGACAACCTCGGCGCGCGCATCGACCAACTCGCCGGGGAAGCCGCCGCCCGCGACCGCGAAACCGATCGCCGCTTCCGCGAAACCGACGCGCGCATCGACAAGACGGTTTCCGCCATCGGCCAGCTCATCGCCAGCCAAACCCCGAGGTAAGACCCGAAAGGCGTAACTCCCCCGCCCTGCCACAATCGAGAGAGCCGCCGCGCAGCCACGCCGCGGGTCGGGAATCCGTTTCTGGCGTGAACCCTATAACCACCAAAAATCTTTGGTTCGTCAGAAGAATTCGTGGGTCGATTCCGGCTCGGGCAACTTGCCAAGTGAGTGATAGAGCGCAAGTTCGAGGCAGCGGAATGTGCGGAAACCGTAGGATTTTCTCATGGCGACTTTAGCCTTGTTGTTCAGACCCTCGACAACTCCCCTGGAAAGCAGCTTCTGAGCGCGGAAATAGTTGAGGATCAGTTCGCGGTGCTGGCGGAGTGACCGGGCGATGTTCTTCATGGGCTCGATGCGCGAGCGCATCACTTGCCGACACCAGTCGTCCAGGAACTTTCCGGCCCATGCGGGCGAGTTGTAATCCCAGAGCTGCTGAAAGGCCTCCTTAAGAAGGTAAGCACGTACGGTCTTCAGGTTGTAACGGAGCAGATCGCGCAACCGGAAGCGCTGTTCCGTCTTCAGATTCTCTTCGCGTTTGAGCAGCAGCCAGCGCGACTTCTTCAGCACGGGCACGCCGCCATCGCTCGCTATACGGCGCGATGCTCCCGCTCGGATTTCGTCCAGTGCCTTGTTCATTTTCGCCACGATGTGAAAACGATCGAGGATGTGAAGCGCCTCGGAGCATTTCTCGCGAACGACCGTTAGGTAGGGTTCCCACATATCGGAGCAGACGAACACAATCTTCGACGCCAGTTCGTCGCCGATGACGGTGAAAAATCCCCGAAAGGATTCGATGGTTCTTTCGCGGCCCACCCAAAGCAGGCGCGTGACGTCGAGATCGATCTGATAAACCAGAGTCAAGTACTTGTGGCCGTTGGCATATTGAATCTCATCGACGCCGATCGCATCGATTTGGCCTAGCACTCGGTGCTCCAACCCGAAGGTGACGACGTGTTCCACCGCGTCCAAAACCTTGTCCCAGGAGGTGCGAAAGGCCTCCGCCGTCTCTTTCCATGACAGTCGCCGCGCCCAACGGGCTAAGAAGAGCATGTAGGCTTTGGTCAGTGTGCGTCTGCCGTCGCCCCAGGGAACTTCTTCGACAGCCACAATGCCGCAGCGGCGACAGTTGACGCGCCGCATGGTGTACAGAAGGAAGACGAGAAACCCCCACAGGGGAACGAACTCAAAGCGCCGTTCGGCGAGTTGGTCGTAACCGGGCGCCGGCAAATGGCAGCGCGAGCAGACTGCGGCCGAACCCTTGCGCGGTCGCACGGCCACTTCGATACTCTTCTTGTCGGCACTGAAGTGGGCGTACTGGTAGACAAAACCTCGGAAACGATGGCAGCGGTTTAGAATCGTGATCAGTTCCATGGCGCGGAAGCGGGCGGTGGCGAATATCTACCATAAACCGCTCCAGACCCGCGAGCCGCGGGATCGATAAACGCTGCGCGACTTCCCGCGACTTGCTCTTTGGAAGACCCTTGCCCTGAACGAGCCTGAGCGCGTCGAAACGGCATGGCAACGCTTGCCACGCCACGGTCCCGTTGGCCTTCTCGGCGTTCTGAACACTGCGCCACGGCGTAGTCAACGCTTCTTTCCCCCGACGAAGGGGATGGTGGCGGCCTGCTTCATCCATGACACCAATTGGCGCTCGTCGAAATCGTCAACCGAAGCTAACTCGACTCCGCGGGTGGATTTGCCCATCCCGATCGGCGTCACAGGCGGTTCCGGCTTGATCTCCGTGCCGCGTATGAACATCAGTTTCACATGGCCGACGAAGGCGCCGGATGAGAAGCACCAGCCCCCTTCGACCCCGTAGTACGCCATGCCCCACTTCACCGCTCGCTGGATGTCCGGCAAACTTTTGGCCGCCAGGGCATCGATGCGCTCGGCGATGCCGCGCTGCGGTTGCGGCAAGCTAGCGATGTACGCGAACACGGGTTCGGCGCCGGTTGCGGTCTTCGCGGCGCTTGCCTTGCCAGTCATGGCGGCTAGCAGCTTCGCCGGGGTCTTGCCTTGGGCACTTTTCTTACCCTCGCGGCCGGCCACACGCTTCGTTGATCGATTGATTGACTGCGTCATTTTGTCTCCGTACTTGATCCCAGGCTGGCGAGAAGCTCGTCGAGTTGGTCGAGCGCCTCGGGCATCGCGCCCGTCGATCCGGAGTCAAGCGCTTCCTTCGAGGGATAGAGATCGTGCACCACCAACAGCGTCTTGCCGGCGGTTTCATTGAAGGTCACCGTGGTGACGGTCTGGCCGTCACCTTCCTCGTTGGTCCAAACGAGGCGCGAGTGCGGTGTCACTTCGAGGTACGTGCCGAAGAACTCCATCGTCGAATCTTCGTGGCGAAACACCAAACGATACTGCCCCCCAACGCGAACATCCATTTCGCAGGAAAGCAGGGTCAGCCCATACGATTTTGGCACCCACCACCTCCTGAATAGTTCTGCCTTGGTCCACGCCTCGAACACGAGGCGCGCAGGCGCGTTGACGGTGCGCGTGACGACGAGTTCGCGCTCGGACTTCCGCTCCACCCCCGTGCGGTTCTTCGTGGGGGTGGCCTCACTTTCTCTTCTTACGTCCATTTGCTTTCTCCTTCCGTTTCAATTCCTCGACAACAATGTCCAACCCGTCGAAGCGCGCGGCCCAGAGCTGGCGATACGTCTCGATCCATGCCGACTCTTTTTCCAGTCCGCGCAGCCCGAGCTTGCAGGTCCGCACGCGCCCAACCTTCTCTGTGCTGACGAGCCCCGCTTGCTCTAAGACGCCTACATGTTTCTTCATGCCCGTGAGGGTCATGTGGAACCTCTCGGCAAGGGCTGTGATCGAAGCGTCCGCACGCCCGAGTTGCTCCAGAACGCCGCGTCGGGTGGCGTCCGACAGCGCGCCGAACGAGGCATCGAAGTGGGTCTGGCAATACTGAACCATTCAGTTCAGTATACAACATGGATTGACGGCATGCAATGGGAGGCTGAGCGCGCGCGCTGGGTTGCCAGCTATTCACCTAAGCCCACGATCGACGGCGTAGCGTTTACCGGAGAGGGCAAACTAATTCGAAAGGCATAGCGGTGTGCCCGTTTATCGCCAGATCATCGACCAGGTCCTCGGCGGGATGGCGACGGGCAAGCTGGGCGTGGGCGATCAGATCCCTACCGTCCGCCAAGTGGCCGTAGACCTCGCCATCAACCCCAATACCGTGGTGCGCGCCTATCGCGAACTCGAAATCCGGGGGGTGCTCGAAACGCAGCAGGGCACCGGAACCTTTATCGCCCAACGCGAGGCGCAGCAGGATGAAGTCGAGCGCCGCCGCCGGCTGGCGCAGCTGGTCTCCGAATTTATGGCGCGCGCCGGCAGCGCCGGATTCACGGTCGACGAACTAAAGGAGCAACTCAATGATCTATAGGATGACGAAGTCGGGAAGACAGGAAGGATTCGAAAAGGGCGAGAAAATGCCCATCAGCGGCATCGGCGCCGCGATCGGCATCGCTTGCATCGTGGCCGGCGTCGTGGTCACCGCCGCTACCAACCAGCCCGTACCCGCCCTTGTGGCCGGCGCCATCGGGATCTACCTCATGTTCGCCATCCGGGTGGCCGACCAATGGGAGAAGGTCGCAGTGCTGCGGCCCTGGGCCGCTATGTCGGCCTGCGCGGCCCCGGCCTGTTCCACATCGTTCCCATAGTGGATTCCGCTGAGCCGCTTCGTGGACCAGCGCGTGCGCGTAGCCAGCGTCACGGCCGAATCGGCGCTCACCCGCGATACCGTGCCGGTCAATGTGGACGCCATCATATTCTGGGTGGTGTGGAACGCGGAGAAATCCATTCTCGAAGTGGAGGATTTCATCGGCGCCATCACGCTGAGCGCGCAGACCGCGCTGCGGGAATCCATCGGCCGCCACCAGCTTGCGCAGATGATCACGGAACGCGAGACCCTGGGCCATGAACTGCAGCGCATCCTGGACGAGAAGACCAATCCGTGGGGCATCACCGTGCAATCGGTGGAGATTCGCGATGTGAAGATCCCGCACGAGTTGGAAGACGCCATGTCGCGCCAGGCGCAGGCCGAGCGCGAGCGGCAGGCGCGCATCATTCTGGGCCAGGCGGAAACCGAGATCGCGGACAACTTCTCGAAGGCCGCCTTGACCTACCAGGACAACCCGGTGGCGCTGCACCTGCGCGCGATGAACATGCTGTACGAGGCCATCAAGGAGAAAGGCTCCATGGTGATCGTGCCGTCGTCGGCGGTGGAAACCATGGGCTTGGGCGGCATGCTGGCTACCACCGCGATCGGCGGCAACCGTCCGCAAGTGTGACCGCTCCGGGCCAGCAGCGCTCCGTTGACTGCCGGGACGGCAGGATAGGCCTGACCGATCTTATCGTACCGGCTTGGTAAGCGTTGGGGAATCGGGGCGGCTATTGCTGAGCCGCCGCGTGGGAGTGAGTCGATTAGCTTTCTGCGCCAGCTTCTGCTGGTACATATCGGCGTCGGCGGCCGACATCAGAGCCTCAGGCGTAGCGATACCTTGGGAGAGCGTGGCGATTCCGACGCTCAAGCCGAGCTTCAACTCATGGTCTTGCCAGCGCAGGCGTGTCTGCCCGATCAGGTCCATGATCGACTGCCGCATAATCGCCGATCCGGCGGCGGCGGTCTGGGGCAGGATTATGGAAAACTCGTCTCCGCCAAGCCGTGCGCAGATATCCGTAGACCGGCAACGCGATTTGAGAAGCTGGGCAACGGTCTTGAGGGCTTCGTCCCCGGCGCTATGCCCGTAACGGTTGTTGAGGGGCTTGAAGAAGTTTAGGTCGATCATCATCAAGGAGACCGTCCCGTAGCGTTGTGCCCGGTCGAACTCATAGCGCAGGGCCTCCTGGAACCGGCGCCGGTTGAAGAGGCCCGTCAGGGGGTCGGTGTTGGCGAGATTCTCGAGTTTGGCGTCGGCTTCCTGCAACATCTTCTGGTGCGCGATGATACCGGCCGTGCGTTGAAAGATCAGTCCCTCGAAGGCTTCGTTTAGAGACTGGCCGGCGCCCGCGTCGGTTAGATTGGAAGCCAGCACCACGGAGGAGGGTATCCTGATTCCAGGCGGTACGGCGCCACTCTTCTGGGTGGCCGCCTCATAGGCTTTCTGAACGGCGAAACAACCCTGTTGGAAACGGCTCCCATCGACGACTGCCGAAATCACTCCATTCCTCAGAAACGGTTCCACGTCCGCAGTCCTGGTGAATCCGACACAGGGGATACAGAGAGCGCATTGTTGTAGAGCCTTGGCAACTTCGGCGATCTGCTCGGACCCCACGTAAATGCCATCGACCGGCCCGGTACACCCAATTGATTCAACCAAATCCGCGGCCAAACCGGAGCTGGTGCAAGCGACTATCTCGTTAAGGCCGGCATGGCGTTCCAGTTCGCGCCGCAGACCGTCATAGCGCTGGGCGGTATGGTACTCATACCTGGGACCGGGAATAGTCAAGACGCGCCCGCGCCGGCCCATCAACTTGGCCAGCAGTTCTCCGGCTAGAACGCCGGAATGGAAGGCATCCGGCCCTACGTACAGCGTCCGGCCGCTTTGGGGGGGCATCGGAATGGAAAGTGACCACGGCCGTTCCCCTGGCGACGTGCCGGTCGATCAGATCATTGAGATCCGAGCTATGCATGGGCACCAGGGCGATCGCGTCTACGCGCTCCTGGAGAAGCTCGGCAAGGATCGAGCGCTGAGCCTCTATGTCGTGCCGGGGTTGCGTGATGTTGGCGACCTCGACGCCGAATTGAGCGATGTCGAAGGTAGCCTCTCAAACGCCTTGCCAGAGCAAGTCGAAGAAAGCCTCCGGTTCCTGTGGCGCTATGACCGCGATTCTCACGTTTCCATCTTGTATATCGGATGGATTGGGCGAGGGCATAAGGGGTCGGGCTGCAAGCGCGCCACCGTATGGCGCCATACGGCGAGCAGCACCGAGCCGATCAGAATGAGACCACAGCAGAGGCCCATCCATAGCCCGGCCGCGCCCCATCCGGCGCGGAAGCATAGCCACATTCCCAGCGGCAGGCCGACGAACCAGTAGAACACCAGGTTGCACCACATCGGCGTGCGCGTGTTGCCGGTGCCGCGCAGCGCGCCGGCGGCCACCACCTGGCACCCGTCGAACAATTGAAACGCGGCTGCGATGGCCAGTAGCGTCACGCTGACGCGGATGACCGCGGGATCGTTGGTGTAGATGCGCGCAATACGCTCCGGAATCGCCAGAAATGCGACGGCCGCGAAACTCATGAAAGCCACGCCGCAGGCGAGCGCGCTCCATCCGGCGCGGCCGGCGGCGCCGGGGTCGCGCTGTCCGATCAAATGCCCGACCCGCACAGCGGCAGCGGAGCTGATGCCCAACGGCACCATGAACGAGAGGCTCGCCATGTTCAGGGCGATCTGGTGGCCGGCCAGCGAAGCGGCGTCCAGCCGGGCAATCAATGCGGTGGTCAATCCGAAGACCCCAATCTCCAGCACCACGTGCGTGGCGGCCGGAATACCGAGCTTCAGCAGCCGCGCCATGCGCTGCCAATCGGGCGCCAGCGGCACAAGAAATAATCCCGAGCGGCGCGCACGATCGCAGTAAAGCGCGGTGAAGATCAGGACGCCCGCCATATAGAGTCGCGCGGCGAACGTGGCCCAGGCCGATCCGTCCGTGCCCATGGCGCGGAAGCCCATGTGCCCGTAGATCAGCACCCAATTCCCGAAGACGTTGATCAGATTCGCCGAGACCAGCGCGAACATCACTGGCTGGACCAAGGCGATGCCCTGCAGGTAACGCCGCACGGCGAAGTACAGCATCAGCGGAAAGGTGCCCCAATTCAGGATGCGGATATACGCGGTGGCTTGCGGCAGCACCCTGGGATTCACACCGAAGCGCGGCAGGCCGGCGGCCAGGGCCGCGTTGACCATCATCAGGGCCGGCGTCAGCGCCGCGCACAGGTAAAGAGCGCTCCACAGGGAGCGGTGGCAATCCGTCAGCCGTCCTGCGCCGTAGGCTTGCGAGACCACCGTGTCGAGACCCAGCAGCAGACAACCGCCAAACACCGTGCAGGTGTAAAACAGGATGCTGCCAAGGCTCACTGCGCCGATGGCCGCCGCGCTATCCGGCAGGCGGCCCACCATGATCGTGTCGACGATGCCCATGGCCATCCAGCCCAACTCGGCAAGCACAAGCGGCCAAGCCAGCGCGAGCAGCGGCCGCCATTCCCGCCGGATGTTGTCGAGAGCGGACATCTACTCAGGATCACACAGTGGCGCCGAACTTCGCTCCGTCCGCACCAAAACCTGGCAGACCACAGGAAACGATGGTCTGCCCTACGGGATGTCTTCGACGGCGCCCCACAAGCTATATTGGGGTTATCGTGCGAGCCTTAGCTGCATTCCTGATCGGCGCCGCTTTTTTGAACGCCGCCGAGCCGTACCGCGAGTGGACCGTGTACGGCGGCGGTCCGGACAGCATCCGCTATTCGGCTCTCGACCAGATCAATCGCGGCAACGTCGCGCGCCTCGCAGTAGCCTGGACCTACGATACCGGCGACGCCTTCGCGGATTCCGAAATGGAATGCAATCCCATCATTGTGAATGGGCTGCTCTACGCCACCACCCCCAAGCTGCGGCTGATCGCGCTCGAAGCCGCCACCGGCAAGCTGCGCTGGTCCTTCGATCCGCGGCAGGATCCGCGCGAGGCTCGGCACGCCTTCGGCAAAGCCCGCAATCGCGGCGTCACATATTGGGCGGAAGGCGCGGACCGGCGCATCTTCTTCCCCGCCGGCCACTGGCTGTACGCCCTGGACGCGCGCACCGGCGCAATGATCGGGACGTTCGGAGAAGGCGGCCGCGTGGACCTGCGGCAAGGGCTCGGCCGTCCGCCGGAGGAGATGTCCATTTCCGCAACCAGCCCCGGCATCGTCTACAAAGACCTGCTCATCATGGGCAGCATCGTCAGCGAAACGTTACCGGCGTCGCCGGGCGATATCCGCGCCTACGACGCCCGCACCGGCAAAATCCGCTGGACCTTCCATACTATTCCGCACCCCGGCGAACCGGGCTACGAAACGTGGCCCAAAGACGCATGGAAGTACATCGGCGCGGCCAACAACTGGGCGGGCATGAGCCTCGACGAAAGGCGCGGCCTCGTGTTTGTCCCCACCGGTTCGGCGGCCTTCGACTTCTACGGTTCAAATCGCAAGGGCGACGACCTGTTCGCCAACACGCTGCTCGCCCTGAAGGCCGAAACCGGCGATCTCGTCTGGCATTTCCAAGCCGTGCATCACGATCTTTGGGACCGCGATTTTCCGGCCCCGCCTAACCTGGTCACCGTCCGGCACGATGGGCACGCGGTCGATGCAGTTGCCCAGATCACAAAATCCGGCCATGTATTCCTGTTCGACCGCGTGACCGGCAAGCCGCTGTTCCCGATCGAGGAGCGGCCCGTGCCCGCTACGGAAGTGGAGGGTGAAGGGACCGCCGCAACTCAACCCCTGCCCTTGAAGCCGCCGCCCTTCGCGCGCCAGATCTTCACCGCGGATATGGTCACGAACCGAACGCCCGAGGCGCACGCCGCAGTCCTGGCGCGCCTCCGGCAGGTGCGCAGTGCAGGCCAGTTTGTGCCGCCCAGCCTGGAGGGTACCGTCGTCTTTCCCGGCTTCGACGGCGGTGGCGAATGGGGTGGGGCGGCCTTCGATCCCGCATCCGGGCTGCTCTATGTCAACGCCAACGAAATGCCCTGGATCCTACGCCTGGTCGAGTCGCCCCAAAACCGCCAAACGACGGGCAGCAGCCTGTATAACGCTCGCTGCGCCGGGTGCCATCGCCAGGACAGGAAAGGCAGCCCGCCGGAGTTTCCATCGCTGGTGGAGGTCTCAAAGCGCCGCACACGCGAGCAGATTGCCACGATAATCCATGACGGTAGTGGCCGCATGCCGGCGTTCGCGCAATTGCCGCCCGACGCGGTGTCTGCAATCGTCGCTTACATCACCGCCGGCGAGGACCTGGCCGTGGCGTCCGTCGCGCGCAGCCCTTGGCCCATCGAACAGAAGTACAGGCACGATGGCTATAACAAGTTCCTCGATCCGGATGGTTACCCGGCCGTCGAACCGCCCTGGGGAACGCTCAACGCTATTGACTTGAACAAGGGCGAGATCGCCTGGAAGATCCCCTTCGGCGAGTATCCCGAGTTGGCGGCCAAGGGCCTTCGTCATACGGGCAGCGAGAATTACGGCGGGCCCGTAGTAACCGACGGAGGGTTATTGTTCATCGCCGCCACGAACCACGAGCGCAAGTTTCATGCCTTCGACAAGGCCACCGGCGAGCTGCTTTGGGAAGCCACGTTGCCGGCGGCAGGCAACGCCACCCCCGCAACTTACGAGATGGATGGCCGCCAGTTCGTGGTAGTCGCCTGCGGGGGAGGGAAGTCGGGTGCGCCCTCCGGCGGAAGTTACGTCGCCTTCGCACTGCCAGCATTTTCCAATTGAAAGATGCGCATGAAATCGGTTCCGCTCGACCGGAGGGAGAGCGGCATCCAGAGAGCGGCACAAAGAATGAGGAGGCCGCGTAGCGGCCGACTTCCTTTCTTTTGGTTTCTCGGTTCAGAGAGAGAACCGTCGTCGTCATCGCGTGCACCGGGTGGGAAAGTGGAAACCTGTCTTTGGTTTTCCACGCTTTCCACCACCCCGTCATTTCCACGGCCCCCCAGCTCCGCTAGCGGGACGGTGGCGGAAGTGGAGACTGCACTTTGCACTGCCGCAGCAGCCGCGATTTGGCGGCGTTCATCTTGCGGGCGCACGCCCGGCTTGAGATATTGCTCGGCCCGCTCCAGCGACTTCAGTTTTTCCAAGGGCGTCCGACCATCTTGGGTCTTGTATTGGCGCTGTCGTTTGCCGCGCTCGTCCAGGCTCACCGTGGCAAGGCCGCAGGGTCGGTGAAAATTCAGATACGGGCTCAACTGTAGCGCATAAAACTTCCCGATCGCCTCGGCGTGCTCGCCGGCGATGTATCCGTAACCCATGCGCTTGCGCACCACGGCGCCGTTCTTGATGCAGCTTGTCCGGCATTTGCGCCACTCGCTGATTGATGTACTCCGAGCCGTTGTCGGCGTGAAACCCCGACACCACAAACGGAAACTGCGCCAGCACCGCTTCCAGCACGGGCAGCAGTAGACCCCGCTGATCTTGCTCACGCAACCCACCGCCTGCCACTGCGTCACCGCATCTAGCGCGTGGATGTGATACACGCCCTTGGCCCCGTCCCAGTCGCCCTGATGGACCGTGTCCACGCGCATCCTGGGCGGCCGTGCGGGTCGGGCCTGCGCCGCTCGCCGATGGCGATCCCCAAGGTAAGCTACATATCCGATTACCGGTGACCGCTGCCAGGACGGAAATCCGCATACAAGCCCGCCTGAAGCGAACGCTTGCTTGCGTATGAGTCGAACAAAACGCTAGATAAGAACACCGGCGTACAAGCTACTTTCAAACTACGACCCAGAAGGTCAGGTGTTCGAATCACCTCGGGCTCTAATTCCCCTCCGCCCGACAGTAACGCTCCTCACATTTCCAGCGTCTATCATTGCGACTGACGCGAATGATAGGAGTGACACTCCATGTCGAAGGCCCTGGCTCTCTCATTCATGTTCCCATTGCTGGCCTGCGCGCCGCTGCTTCGGGCTCAGGACGATGCGTCCTTCCAGCCCTTCTCTGCGCAACAACTCGATAACCTGCTGGCGCCCATCGCTCTCTATCCGGACCCGCTGCTGGCGCAAATCCTGCCGGGCGCCACCTTCCCCGACCAGGTCGACGAGGCGGCCCGCTTTTGCCGCGGCGGCGCCAATCCCGACGACATCGACACGCAACCCTGGGACGTGAGTGTAAGAGCCTTGGCGCATTATCCCACGATCCTTTATACGATGGCCGACAGCCTGGACTGGACCACCGCGCTAGGACAAGCCTACGTCAACCAGTCCGGCGATGTGATGGCATCGGTGCAGCGGCTGCGGCAGGAAGCCCGCGACGCCGGAAACCTGGTCTCTACACCGCAGCAGGACGTGGAGACCGACGATGGGGACATCGAGATCTGGCCCGCCCAGGCGGAGTACTGCTACGTGCCCAGCTACGATCCGAGCCTGGTCTTTTTTGGCTCCGGAGGCGTATTCGGCGGACCGGTGGTCACCTTCGGCGCCGGTCTCCCCATCGGTGTCTGGTTAATCTACGACTTCGACTGGCATCGCCACCGCATTTTCTACCATGCATGGTCGCATGGGCGCGGCTGGATTACGCGATCGCGGCCTTACATCCACATCAACAACGTCTACGTGAATGACAATTTCAAGAATATCGCAGTCAATCGGAGTGTTACCGCGAGGGCTGTCAATTACGGTAGTCTGGCCCGCTATGACAGCGTGCACCAGGATGTACAATATGGCCGGAGCAACGGTATAAGTAAAACCGCATCAACCAACAATGTGGATAACAAGATCATCCACCGCAATGGGAACGTGAACGATGCGCGGATCGATTCCTATCGGGGCCGCGCGCCCGATAGGCCCGACATGCCACAAGGCGTGCCCAACCGTCGAGCGGCTCCGGCTGCTCCGGAGCGGGCGGCCAACCCGGCATTTGGCGGCAACCACGGAAGCATCGGCGTGAAGGCCTCCAGCCAGCGCGGCCAAAGCAGCCGCGCGCAAGCTTCGCATCCAACTCCGGCGCCCCGGTCCGGCGGAGGAGGATCGCGCGGCGGCGGATCTCACGGCGGCGGTGGAGGAAGGCACTGATGCGTCCGGGACGATGTTTCAAGCCGGAGGAGATCTGCGCGCTGCTGGCAACCGTATTGGCCCTGTTGCCTGGCGCACCCGCCTTGCGCGCGCAGAAAGCCGAGGGATCCAGCCAGACCCGTTTTGCGACTCCCGAGGAAGCCGTGGAAGCCTTGGCTCGCGCGGCCATCGCGAAGGACCAAGCCGCGCTGACCTCCATCTTCGGTCCGGAGCGCGCCAAACTGCTCACCGGCGATCCGGTGGAAGACAATAGCGCCCTGGAGCGCTTCGGCGCCAACCTCGATAAGTCGCACAGACTCGAAAAAGTAAGTGAAAGTAAGTTCACGATTTTAGTGGGAACCGACAATTGGCCTTCGCCCATTCCCTTAGTCAAAGAGGGAAATGCGTGGCGCTTCGACACCGCCGCGGGTCTGGAGGAGATTCTTAACCGGCGCATCGGCGAGGACGAGCTTTCCGCCATACTGACCTGCCGCGCTTACGTGCTGGCTCAGTGGGAGTATTACACGCAGCCCAATGGCACCGCCCAGGATGGTTTGGCGGTGTATGCGCAGAAGTTCGTCAGCGCTCCCGGCAAGCGCGACGGGCTCTATTGGGAGACGCCCCCGGGCGCCAAGCCCAGCCCGCTCGGAAGCCTGGTGGCGCAAGCCCGCGCCGAGGGATATCCGGCGGGCCAGCCGCGCCCGAAGGGATCGGGCAAGCGTCCCTATCATGGATACTACTTCAAGATCCTCACTCGTCAGGGTGCGCATGCGCCGGGCGGGAAGTTCAGCTATGTAATCAACGGCAATATGATCGCGGGTTACGCCCTGATCGCTTATCCCGATAAGTGGGGGAGTTCCGGAATCATGACATTTATCGTGAATCAGCAGGGCCGTGTGTATCAGAAGAATCTGGGTCCGAAGACGGAGCAGATCGCAGCGACGATAGCCGAGTACGATCCGGACCCTAGTTGGAAATTGGTTACGGAATAGGTGCGTGCGGCCACGCTACCTCGCGATGGAGCCGGGATCGAGGCCGGTAGCCAGATTGAACCCGCCGCCGACCGCGCCCACCGCGGCAGTCTGGCGGTCCAACCCGATGAGTTGGCGCAAACGGTACACGGCTTCGATGCCGGTGCAGTGCGCACCCAGCAGATTCCGCAGCCCGAAATCCTTTAGTTTGGACGCCGTCCAGACCAGCGTCTCGTCACTGGCCTGATAGAGGTGGAAGCCGCCCAGCGCGGCGTAGATGGGCGAGGGCGCGATGCGGGCGCGTGCATATTCCACCGTGTTGACGATGCCGGCGTGCCCGCAGCCGGAGATCAGCACCAGACCTTTGCCGGTGACGACGACCAGCGACTGATCCTCGGGCAGATTGTCCTCTGCCGTTGTGCCATCGGGGAGGCGCAGGAGCCGTCCGGAGCCCCAATTCTTCTCCGGATACTTGCGCGGAACCGGCCCGGTCAGCCAGACACCGGGAAACAACTCGCGGGTCTGGCTGTACTCGATGAAGGTTCCGCCGGCAGCCTCATAATCGCGCTTGGCGGCGATCATGGTGTTGACCTCGGGTGTGCCTTTGCGGTCGGTGCGGCTTTGGAAGATTCCGACGCCGACGTGGGCGCGGGCCAGCGCGGCCGGGTTCGACTTGGCGTATTCGCGGCGCAGCGTCACCAGTCCGGCGGTGTGATCCAGATGATGGTGCGAAAGGATCACATCCGGGACATTGGAGAGATCGATATGCAGGTCGTGGGCGTTGCGGAGTACGGTATCCGGATGCGCGCCGGTATCGAAGAGGATGCGGTGGCCATCGGCGACCACCAGCGCCGCGAAGCCCCATTCGCCGTAGCCCTCGTCGGCCGTCAACATGGTGGAGAGCAGACGGACATCAAGGGAAGCGACCTTATCGGCATCGGCGGCGGAGCAGGCGATCACGGCTGCCAACGCCAGGCAGGCTATCAGTGCGATTCGGCTGAACATAGCATGCTACGTTAACACAATCGAGGAGGAACGCTGTGCCCCGCATTATGCAGCGAAGATTGTGGCTGGCGCTTGCAGTAGCCGGCGTATGTTCCGGCCAACAGCGAGGCATCGTGCTGGCGGACCTGACTTGGGTGGAGGCGGAGAAGGCGCTGCGGGCGGAGACGGTGGTGGTGATTCCCATCGGCGCCGAATCGAAGGAACACGGGCCGCACCTGAAACTGAAGACCGACTACCTGGAAGCGGAGTATTACAGGCGGCAAATTCTGGAACACGCGGATGTAGTGGTTGCGCCGACTGTTAATTACAGCTTCTATCCCGCGTTCGTCGAGTATCCCGGTTCGACGACGTTGCGTCTGGAGACGGCGCGCGACATGCTGGTGGATATTTGCCGTGGCCTCGCGCGCTACGGTCCGAAGCGATTTTATGCCCTGAATACAGGCGTTTCCACGCTGCGCGCGCTGGCTCCGGCCGCGCAGATACTGGCGGAAGAAGGCATCCTGCTGCGGTACACCAACATTCTGGAAGTTGGCGCGGAAGCTGAGAAGCAGGTCAAGCAGGAAGAGGGCGGGACGCATGCCGATGAGATCGAGACTTCGCTGATGCTTTACATCGATCCGGGGTCGGTGGATATGAGCAAGGCGGTGAAAGACTACCATCCTTCGGAGAGGGGCGGACTGACCCGCGATCCGCACACGCCTGGGGCGTACTCGGCGAGCGGGATTTACGGTGACGCGACCTTGGCTACGAGGGAGAAAGGCGAGGTGGTGGCGCGGGCGACGGTGGAGGGGATGCTGCGGGAGATCGAGGCGTTGCGACGCGCACCGGTAGGCGGCGGGAGGTAGGGAATTTGGCTTTGGTTTGGAGCTTTTGTTGAAAACACAGGGTCAGATTGGGTTCGTTTGGTAATCTGAGTTTGGGTTCGTCGGGCCGGATGGAGCCTGCAACGTTATCGCAATCCCGCAAATCATGTTGCATAGCGGAAAATCGTACAAACAAAGCCAATTTGGGCGCGAGGACCGTTAACTCCATTTGATGGCTGGATTTACGGCGGTTCCCGCGCATCCCAGTTTGGTTAGGTTTTCAAAGATCGCGGGTCGCTTTCGGTAGAATACCCTTTCGGCAAGTACGGGAAGCCAGTTTGTTGGGACGTGGTGCTTCGTCGACCCGCAATGAGGATAGCACGGGCGGCGAGGGAATCCGGGTTGATCGGCGACAGTAAGTGAGTGTTTTCAGTTAGTTGGCCAGGTGCGTCGATTAGCGATCGCTTGCCGCCGAGCAGATCATAGAAGAAATCGGGAGCGGCGGCAGCGGGCGCGACTACCGCCAACGATGAAAAGCCGGGGGCCACGCGGAACCCCCCGGCAAGGAACCGACACGC
>Ga0209333_1000100_pt1 | contig 48539 bp, 40 predicted proteins | sample BlaSpr_A8_OM2_O3_FD_187982 | JGI IMG/M metagenome (GOLD analysis project Ga0209333, IMG submission 187982) | Forest soil microbial communities from Thunder Bay, Ontario, Canada - Black Spruce, Ontario site 2_A8_OM2_O3 (SPAdes) (version 2) | ecosystem: Environmental > Terrestrial > Soil > Boreal... | reverse complement strand
CCCGTGCCTGCCGATCCCGCGGCGAGCCCCGGGCGGCCTGCTCCGGCTGCGGGCCCAAGGCGGGCTCCCGCGCCCGCCAGCCCTGCCCCGCGTCCCGCGGCGCCAGCCCCTGCACCGCGTCCCGCGGCGCCAGCCCCTGGGCGGGCCGCCCCCGCAGGGCCTGCGCCCGCCGCCCCATCCAGCTCGGGTGGTTCCGGCTGGCCCTGGCGGCCCGGAGCGACGCCGCGGCAGCCGCAGGCGTCCCCGTCGGCCGCCCCCGGCGCGGCGCCCAGCAGTCCGTCCAGCCGCCCGAGCGGTCCGTGGGCCGATTCCTCGGCGGGCCGCCAGAACGCCGCGCCAGCCCGCCAGCCTGCGCCGCCGTCCGTGCGCCAGCCCGCCGCGCCGCCCGCCCGCCAGCCGTCCTCCCGGCCGGCCGCACCTCCGCCTGCCCGGCCCTCAGCATCCCCGTCCGCCCGCCCGGCCGCACCCCCGTCTGGGCGGGGGTCAGCGCCTCCGCCCGCCCGCCCGGCCGCGCCTCCGCCGGCCCGGCCGTCAGCACCTCCTTCTGCTGCCCCATCCGCCCGGCCGTCGCCACCACCCAGGCCAGCCCGCCAGTCCGGGCGGTCGGCATCGGCACCTGATCCGGCACGCCGGAGTCCGTCCGACCGGCAGGGCGGTCCTTGGGCCGACACCGCGGCGGGCCGCCAGGGCGCCGTGCCCGGCGCCGACCGCGGCAGCGCAGGTCCGCCGCTTACCGGTGGCGGCGAGACCGGACGGCCTGAAGGGCCGGCGCCGTTCTGGCTGCGCCCGTTCGGGCGCCGGAAGTAACCGAAGCCGCCATGGACCTGAACGCTGGCCAGCGCAAGGCGATCTTCCTCCTGATCGTGGTGGTGCTCGTCGGGTTGGGCGTCTACATGTTCGTGCCCGGGGCACGCGGCAGCGACGGCGGTCACACCCCGGTGACCGCCACGCACTCTTCCGCGCCGCGGGCCACCTCGCCCGCGACGCCGGCTCCGACGCCAAGCCCGTCCCCGGCGACCGCCGGGTCATCGGACCCCGACATCTACCAGTGGCTCCCGTTCACCCAGGCGCAGCTGGGCTCGGCCACCGCCGTGGTCACCCAGTTCTGCGACGCGTACGGAACGTGGTCTTACAGCCAGAACGCGACCAGCTACGTGACGACCATGGGCAGCTTGATCACCTCCGAACTGGCCGACGTCATCGAGCAGGGCTATTCCGTGCCCGGCGTCGCGAGCCAGCGGACCAGCAAGAAGCAGGTGTCCACGGGCAGCACGATGATCAACTCGATACGGGCGTTCGGCTCGTCCAGCATCACCTTCGTCGTGACGATCACCGAGCAGATCACCGAGAGCTCCGGTCAGAGCCGGAACTCCGACCAGTACGCGGTCACGGTAGTCAGCTCCGGCAGCAGCTGGCAGGTCAACGACATCGAGCTGGCCTCGGCGGGCAACTCATGAGAGCCCGCTGGCTCCCGGACAACCGTGGCCGGGCAGCGGCGGGTGCCCTCGTAACCGTCGCCCTCATCGCGACGATGGGGCTCATCATCGCCCCGATGCTGATCATGGGCGGCAGCTCACTGCTGTTCGAGTCCGGCACCGGCTGCTCGGCCGTGCAGGGCGCCCAGCCCACGGCCAGTTCGGACGCCCGCGACTCGATCCCGTCCAACTATCTCGCCCTGTTCCGGGAGACGGGAAGCAAGTACGGAGTCCCCTGGGTGATCCTCGCCGGGATCGGCAAGGTGGAGAGCGACGACGGCCGCTCGAACCTGCCCGGCGTGCACAGCGGCGCCAACGCATTTGGCGCGGCCGGGCCGATGCAGATCGGCATCGGGGGTGCTTCGGGCAACGAGTGGGGCGGCTTGCCGATCCACCCGGCGAGCGAAGTCGTCAACGGCGTGGCGACCGACGCCGACGGCCGTGGCGTCGCTGACGTCTACGACCCAGCCGACGCGATCGCCGGCGCGGCGAAGTACCTGATCGAGCACGGCGTGCAGCAGAACGGGTCTGGCGCGGTCTTCGCCTACAACCACTCAAACTCGTACGTGCAGCTGGTGCTGTCCTATGCCTCGACATACGCGGCGGGGGGGTACACGGTCAGCCCGGTCACCGTGGCCAACGTCCCGAGCTGCATACCCGGCGTGAACACCGCGGCCGACACCGAGCAGGTGCCGAACGCTACGGTCGCCAACGCGATCGACTACGCCGAGGCCCAGCTCGGCAAGCCGTACCAGTTTGGCGCGACCGGGCCGGACGCCTTCGACTGCTCTGGCCTGGTGATGATGGCCTACCGGGCGGCCGGCGTGTACATCCCGCGCACCTCGCAGGAGCAGTTTGCATGGGGACCGCGGGTGCCGGCCAGCCGGGTGGAGCCCGGAGACCTGGTCTTCTTCGCCGGCGCCGACGGGACGCCCGCGGCGCCGGGCCACGTCGGCCTCGTGATCGGCCACGACAAGATGGTCGAGGCATACGCCACGGGATTCCCGATTCGCATCTCCGCCTTCGGGACCAGTGCCGCAGCGCCCGGCGACGAGGATCCGGTCGGCTTCACCCGCCCGTGGGCCCACTCCGGCGCCGTGCTCGCCGCCGGGTGACGCCCGTCGATGTACCGATGGGCTCGTAAGAAGCGACCCTTCGGTACATCGATAAACCGGGGCACGGTGCGCGAGTGACCAGTGGTGCTCAGGTGAGGCGTGATGCGCCGGGCGGGGCGGGCGGAGGAGGCTGGCTGGTGGCTTCGGTGGCTTCGGTGGTCGCTGCTTCGCCAGTCCACGGTGCCCGCAGGATGAGCCCGCGGAGTCCGAGGTGCCCGCCGACCGTGATCAGGGTCCAGGGCGACCGCGCTGAGCAGCCGGGGGAGCCTGCCCCGCTCGGCGAAGCCGGGACTGGTCGCCGCCGCTGATGAAGACGCCGGTGGCATCCTGAATGATCTTGGCCGCGTCGTCGCCGTCGGCGTCGGAGCGGCCGCGCAGCCGCAGCGGGACGGTGCGGTCGGCGCCGAGCCTGCGGAATACCCGCTCGTAGTCGGCGTGCACCTCGTCCGGCGTGCCCGTGGCTGTCGTGACCAGCACGATCCTGGCCGCCTCCCCGCCGCACAGCTCCACGAACCGCTCCAGCAGCGGGGCACCGTGGCCCCGGTCCTCGGCGCCTCCGATGATGAGCAGGTGGCCGGGATCGCCGTTGCGGCCCCCGTCGTCGTCCTCCACCCCGCCCCCTCGAGGGAGTTGTTACCCTCCGTGTCCTCTTATGAACCGGAAGTAGCCATTGACAGGCAGGGGAGGCCTGAACGGGTAATAAGGGGCTAATCGGGCGCACGGAACGCGGCCCGCGCACGTGGGGTTTTGGCCTGGCGCGGGCGGAGCGCCCGCAGGGGCGCAGCCCGCCGCGCGGGTGTTTGGTCTGGTTTGCGGTTTGGGGGGCTGGTTCCGGGGGGCACGCGGGCGGCGGAGCCCCCGCGGGTCGGGCTACTCGGAGCGCAGGACGCGCCGGGGATTCCTGGCCGCGTGGCGCGGCGAGCGCTGCCGCGAGAGCTCCTCGGGCAGTTGCAGCAGCGGGTTGGTGGCACTGGCCACGACGTCGCTCGCGATGTCGATGACCCTCCGGCCGCGGTTTCGCGCCGCGGACCTGAGCTGCTCGAATGCCTGACGCGGGCGGATCCGGTGGCGCTCGGCCAGCACGCCGATCGCCTGCTCGATCCTGATTCGAGCGGTCAGCGCGTGCTCGAGCTGGCCGACCGTGGTCCGCAGGCGGTGCGCCTCCTCTTCCATCGGGAGTTCGCGATGGGCGCGGGCCTGCCTCGCCACTGGCTGCGACCCTTCGGCCGACACCGCGGGCTGGATCGCGGTCGGCAACTCGGCGGCGAGCAGGTCGGCCAGCACCATCGCGCAGGTCAGGTCCGGCAGCTCGTCATCGCCGACCCGCCAGCCGTCCCTGGTGCGGCGGACCACCGCCTCTTCGCCCCCCGTCGGCGCGGCTGAGGCAGACGCCTCCACGATGGGCGTGTCGGCCGGGGACGCCCCGGCAAAGGAGCCGTTCAGCTCGCCGCCCTCCGGGCTGACCGGATCGGCCACGGGGCGTAGCGTTTGCTCCCGTTTCTTAGACATCGGTAACAGCCAGCTCCTGCAGCCGTTCCTTGACGGCGGCCGCAGACGGGTTGGTGAGCGCGCTGCCGTCCGGGAACACAACCGTCGGCACGGTCTGGAAGCCACCATTCACGCTCATGACGAAGTCGGCGGCCGCCGGGTCCTGCTCGATGTCGACCTCGGTCATCTCAATGCCGTCGGCAGCCAGCTGGCGCTTCAGCCGCTTGCAGAACGCGCACCACGTCGTGGTGTACATGGTCAGCGGCTGTGTCATGGCCGTCCTCCCCTTCAACTTTCCGTACCACTGAACTTTACTAACGCGTTAACGCTCTATGCGCTTCCCGCCCGGCGTGGCGCCTGGCGTCGGTGGCATGCGGAAAGATGTCAAGCCGGACGAAGCATAGCTGCCGTAGCGAGCAGAACGGGAGGTCATGCGTGGATTCCGCTGACGTCGTGCTCGCCGCGCTCGACCCGGAGCAGCGCGAGGTCGCACTCGCCGCGCGTGGTCCGGTGTGCGTGCTGGCCGGTGCGGGAACCGGCAAAACCCGCGCGGTCGCGCACCGGATCGCGTACGCAGTCGCGACCGGCGTGGTGGACCCGGCGCGTGTCCTGGCGGTCGCGTTCACCACCCGCGCGGCGGGTGAGCTGCGTGGCCGGCTGCGGCAGCTCGGTGACCGGGCGCTGCCCGCCGGCGGGATGGAGCGGGTACAGGCGCGGACCTTCCATGCAGCAGCGTTGCGGCAGCTCACCCACTTCTGGCCGCTGACCGTGGGCGGTCCGCCGCCGCGTGTGCTCGACTCCAAGGTCGCCCTGCTGACCGAGGCGGCCCGGGGTCTGCGGCTGCAGCTGAGCGCGCCCGAACTGCGCGACGTGGCGGGCGAGATCGAGTGGGCCAAGGTCACCGGGGTGGGCGCGCAGGAGTATCCCGAGGCGAGCGTCAAGGTGGGCCGGACGCCGCCGGTCGCGCCGGTCACGCTGACCCGGCTGTATGCCGCGTACGAGGAACTCCGCCGGGAGCGGCATCTGGTCGACTTCGAGTCTGTGCTCGAGCTCACCGCGGCGATCCTGGCCGAGCACCCGGCCGCCGCAGCCGCGGTGCGCGACCGGTACGCGTACTTCGTCGTGGACGAGTACCAGGACGTCAACCCGCTGCAGAAGCTGCTGCTCGACGCCTGGATGGGCGACCGGGACGACGTGTGTGTGGTCGGCGACCCGCTGCAGACGATCTACTCCTTCACCGGAGCCTGCCCGGCGTACCTGACCGGCTTCGCGGCGGAGTTCCCCGACGCCACCGTGATCAAGCTGATGCGTAATTACCGGTCTACGCCGCAGGTCGTCGCGCTGGCGAACCGCCTGGGCAGCGGGAACGGCCGCCCTGGCGGCGCCGTGCTCGTGGCGCAGCGGCCGGGCGGGGCGGAGGCCGAGTTCGCCGAGTACGGTGATGAGCTCGCCGAAGCCGCGGCGGTGGCGCGGCGTGCGGCGTCGCTGATCCGTTCGGGAACCGCGCCGCGGGAGATCGCGGTGCTGGTCCGGACCAACGCGCAGACGCCAGCGTTCGAGCGGGCGCTCGGCGAAGCTGGCGTACCGTTCGCCGTCAAGGGGGCGGAGCGGTTCTTCGACCGGGCCGAGGTGCGCCAGGCGGTCGGCCTGCTGCGGGCCGCCGCCCGCTCGGCGTCGGCTGACGAGGAGCCGGCCGGCCAGGTCAGGGCCGTGCTGTCCGGGATCGGGCTTGACCAGCAGCCGCCGCAGGGCCGGGGCAGGGCACGGGAGCGGTGGGAGTCGCTCGAGGCGTTGGCCCAGCTCGCCGATGACTTCTTCGCAACGTCGCCCGGCGCATCGCTGGCCGGCCTGTGCGCCGAGCTTGCCGCGCGCAGCGCCATCGGTCACGCCCCGGCGATGGACGGGGTGACGCTGGCGTCGCTGCACGCGGCCAAGGGGCTGGAATGGGACGTGGTGTTCCTCGCCGGGCTTTCCGATGGGATGCTGCCGATCGTGTATGCGCAGACCGGTGAGGCGATCGAGGAGGAGCGGCGGCTGCTCTACGTCGGGATCACCAGGGGACGGGACCTGGTATGCCTGTCCTGGGCCCTGGCCAGGTCGGCCGACGGGCGGGGCGGCCGCAAGCCATCCAGGTTCGTTGAGGAGATCCGGCCACGGAGCCGCCGGGGCAAAGGCCGGGGAAGCACAATGATGAGCTCAGCATGAGCAAGGCTCTCGACCAGGTGCTCGACCTGCTCGACCTGGAGCAGATCGAGGTCGACATCTTCCGTGGGCGCAGTCCGGAGGGCGAGCGCAGGCAGCGCGTGTTCGGCGGCCAGGTCGCCGGGCAGGCGCTGGTCGCGGCCGGCCGCACGGTGCCTGAGGACCGGCCCGTGCACTCGCTGCACGCCTACTTCATCCGCCCGGGCGATCCCACGGTCCCGCTGATCTATCTGGTGGAGCGGGTGCGCGACGGCCGCTCGTTCACCACCCGCAGGGTGACGACGATCCAGCACGGCAAGACGATCTTCACGCTTTCCGCGTCGTTCCACCGCGACGAGCCCGGTGTCGAGCACGCCGACCCGATGCCCGATGTCCCGCCCCCGGACGCGATCCCCACGACGGCGGAGCGCATGGAGAAGCTGTTCGGGCCGAGCGTGCGCGAGTGGTACGACGGCAACCCGATAGACATCCGGCACATCGGGCCGCTGAGCTTCGAGGCCGAGCGCGACCCCTCGCTGCGGACGACTCGCAACATGGTCTGGCTCCGGGTCGACGGTGACCTGCCCGACGACCCGTTGCTGCACGTGTGCCTGATGACCTATGCCTCGGACATGACGCTGCTCGACTCGGTGCTGCTGGCGCACGGCCTGTCCTGGGCGGACGGGCGGACGACCGGAGCGAGCCTGGATCACGCGATGTGGTTCCACGGGCCGTTCCGGGCCGACCGGTGGCTGCTGTACGCGCAGGACTCTCCGGTCGCCCGCGGATCGCGGGGGCTGGCGCGCGGCGAGGTGTACACGAGCGACGGCAACCTTGTGGTCTCCGTGGTGCAGGAGGGGCTGGTTCGCACCTCCCGGGCCACCTAAATTTCGGGACTGAGAATTCGTCGGGAAAAACCAGTTGCCCCCTCGCGGACGGGCTACGTAGGCTTCTCCCATGTCCGCGGCTCTGCTGATGACGCCCTGTGGAAGGAGGTGCCCGGGATGCTGAACTCGAACTCAGATTTTGAGGCTGTCGCCACTGCGCGCGCGCAGTCCAGCATGGGCGCCTGCCTGCCGTCGGCCGTCATCCGGCCGGCTCGGCCGCCCATGGGCGCAATCGCATTTGCGCGCCCGCGTGCGTTCTCCGGCACAGCTGTCTCTGGGCGGCGCCACCCGGCTGCCGACCTGAGCGCAGCTCTCGGACAGCCCGCCCAGCGCAAGCAGAACTACCCGTACTCGACCCGTATCGCCGCTAGCGGCGGTGCAAAGGGTCCGCATCCGGCGAGGGAACCGGAACCGGTCTAAAAAGACCGGCCAGAACCCCTCAAGGCCGCGGACCCGAAATCGGGTCCGCGGCCTTCGTCATGCGAGGCCACCGTTTTGTCAGACGCGTGAGAGACCTTAAGACGAGTGGATGAGAGGGGATGGCACCGATGCATCGGCCCGGCACCACCGCCGTTCTGGATGACCAGGCGGGGTTCGAGGCGGAATCTGTGCAGGTAGTGGCGGTCACCAGCCCGCCAGGACAGGAGCCGCGGGGCGCTCCCATTCCGGTGACCATGGCCGGCGTGCCAAGCGGCCGCATGCTCCCCTGCACGGATGACCCGGACCTGTTCTTCGCCGAGTCTCCGCAGGACGTGGAGTGCGCAAAGGTCCTGTGCAGGAGCTGCCCGGCGCGGATGGCGTGCCTCGCCGGGGCACTCGAGCGGCGTGAGCCCTGGGGAGTCTGGGGCGGCGAGCTGTTCCTTCGCGGCGAGATCGTGCCGCGCAAGCGGCCGCGCGGACGCCCAAGGAAGGACGAGGTAGCGGCCTGACCAGCCGCTATGGCAGACGTTGAGGTGGTGAAAGCAGATGAATCTGGCCCGCGAGATGGTCAGCGAACGACAACAGGCAATGCTGGCGACGGCCGCGGCGGAGAGCCACGCCAGGCGGGTGCGCGCACTCGCCCAGGCGGACCGCCGGGCGCAGCGAGCAGAGCGCCAGCTGGCCCGCTCACGACACGAGGCCATGCGGCTCCGTGGCGAGCTGGCGGCCGAGCAGAGTTCCTGAAACTCGGCTGCGCACCCGCGGATCGAACGATCCGGCGGGGGCCAAGGGCCCGGGAAGCACGTGCTTCCCGGGCCCTTCCGCTGCCCTGCCCCGCTTTCGGTCAGGTCCCCGGGCTTGCCGCCCCTGCCCCGCTTTCGGTCAGGTCCCTGGGCTCGCCGCCCCGGCCACGGCACCGTCCGGGTCGTCCCGTCCCGGGTTCGGCTCGTCAGACCCGCCGTCTCCCAGCTCTGGCGCGTCGAAGTAGCCGGGCATCCACTTGAGCACTTCGGCGCGGAACTGGCCCTCGCATTCAAGCTGACAGAGCACTCCGATCCCGGCCGTGGAGACGCGGTGGATCAGGATGTACGAGGGCGGCATGTTGAGCCGGCGGCCGACGGCGGCCGACCTCATGTCCGTGACCCGCGACGCTTCGGCCCGCAGCCACTCCCGGGTGAACTTGAACGACTCCACCTTGGACGGCTCGGCGAGCGGCGCCAGGTAGGCGTGCAGGGCGTCAAGATCGACGTCGACGCCCTCCTTGAGGAAGCCGTGCAGGCGTAGTTCGTGCTCAACGGTCTCGATGTCGCGGTCCTCGTGCATGAGGCGCAGCAGCTTGCCAAAGAAGTGCGGGAAACCGTCGGGAAGCCGGTCCACGGCGCCGAAATCCAGAACACCGAGCCGGCCATCGTCCATGAGCCGGAAGTTGCCTGGATGCGGGTCGGCGTGCAGCAGACCCGCCCGTGCTGGCCCGGAGAAGAGGAACCTGACAAGAAGGATGCCGGCCCGGTTCCGGTCCTCGGCGCTTCCCTCGGCAATGACCTTGGAGAGCGGGGTGCCGCCGATCCACTCGGTGACCAGGACGTGGTCGGTGGCCAGGACGACGCGCGGGATCAGGAACTCGGGGTCGCCGGAATAGGCGTCCGCGAACGCATCCTGGGAGACCGCCTCGAGCTGGTAGTCGAGTTCTTCGGCGACCCGCTTGCGCAGTTCGTCGAGCAGCGGCTTGACGTCGAGCCCAGGCATCAGCACACCGAACAGCCGGCCGATCCGGCTGAGCTGGGTGAAGTCATTGATCAGGGCCTTTCCGGCGCCCGGGTACTGGATCTTCACCGCCACCTGGCGGCCATCGTGCCAGGTGGCGCGGTGCACCTGGCCGATGGAGGCGGCCGCGGCCGGGCTGTCGTCGAAATCGGCGAAGTTGTCCCGCCAGTCCGGGCCGAGGTCGGCCACGAGCACCCGGTGCACGGTTGCGGCCGGCAGTGGCGGCGCGGCTTCCTGGAGCTTGGTCAGGGTAGCCCGGTAGGGCCCGGCGATCTCGGCGGGCAGCGCCGCCTCAAAGATCGAGAGGGCCTGCCCGAGCTTGAGCGCGCCGCCCTTGAGCTCACCGAGGACCCTGAAGATCTGCTCCGCGGTTCGCTGCTGGATCTCCTGCGCCACGATCTCGGCCGGCCGCCCGCCGAGCCGCTTGCCGAGGCCGAGCGCCGTCCGTCCGGCCAGACCGACCGGCAGGGTGGCGAGTTTCGCCGTCCGGGTCACGGCACGGCGGGGCACATCGCTCACGGATATCGCGGCACGCGGGTGTTAGTTGTCAGCCCGGACACGGCGCGCCGCTTCACCTCCCTGGCAAATCTAATTCCCAAGATCCCATTGTCCGCTACCTGGCGGCATGACTGCCACATGAGCACCCGGGATGGCGCGGCCACGTCCGGCGGCGCCACTGCCAGCCAGGCAGGACCAGTTCCAGGGTGCCATTGGCCACCGGGTCGGCCGTCACCGCCCTGTCGATGAAGGCCAGGACCTGTGCTGCAGCCTGCGCGGCCACGGCCGCCGCGAGCGGTGCGTCGCATGCACACGGATTGGGCTCCCGCCCCTCGAGCTGGGCCAGGATCAGCGGCCAGGCCGGGTCGCGCTCGGCCCTGGTCAGGTCCAGGCATCTCAGGCACGCGGTGCGGCCGGGTATCACCAGCGGGCCGACGACCCCGATCGCCTCGTCGGCCGAAACGGCCAGGTGCGGGACCTGGTCGCGCATCAGGCTGGCCCGCAGCTCCATGAGATGGCGGCCGACGATGATCGCAAGGTCGGGGAGCGCCGCGCTGGGCGGCGCCTTGCCCGGCCGTCCGGTGCCAGGCTGCGGCTTAGCAGGCCGCGCTGTGCTGGGGGACGCCTCACCGGACCCGTCGGCACCGGCCGACGTGACCCCGGGGCGTAACGTTCCAGGCCATTTTGCCGTTGATTTTAATTTTTCAGGACGTTGTGGGTCCGCGTTCGTGACCTGGCCGATGCCCGAACTCGTGAGCAGGCTGGCGATACCGTTTCCGACCGTCCCGGCGCCGTGGATCCGGACCACCGCTGTGAGCCTGCGGGCGAGGGTGCGCGCACCGCCGTCGCCGTCCCGGTGCGCCAGGGACGCGGCGGCCAGTTCCGTGGCCAGCCGGGCTCGCAGCGGCGGGGAGAGTAACCGCAACGTGCCAGCGGGGAAGTCGTCGAGCGCACCGGCGGTCGCCAGCAGGGCCAGGACCCGCTCCGTGGTTTCCGCGGGAATGCCGTGGTCGGCGGCGGTCTGGACGACCTGCGCACGGTCTCGGCTGCCGTCGAGGAGACCGATCACCCAGGCCGCACCTGCCATCCCGGTCAGAGCCACCGCCCGCCGGGAGTCGATGCCGATCTGCAACGTGTCACGATCGCGCCATACCGGCAGCAATCCGCGCTTCAGCACTGGTCTCATGCCTCACAGCGTGACAGGCGACGCCGACAATTCCGGCATTCAGGCTGTTCGGATCGTGGCCGGGGCCCCCGGGCGCCGAAGCGATATGGCGGGCGGCCGCTCGCTCCGCTGCGGGCCGTTCGCCCCCCTTCCCCAGAGGCGACGTGCGGCCCGGAGCCCGGGGACTCCTGCCAGGCGAAGCTAGGCCTGGTGTCCCGATGGGTCAATACGTCCTTGTGGGCAGCGCTGTGGATAACCTGGGGAAACCCCGGAGCGTCTATGTGGACAGCGGTGACCGCTCCTGTGAAGTTCGTGCTGGCTGGGGCCGCCCTGCGTCGCCTACCAGGGATGTCATTGTCCACGGCCTGTGGACACAGATTGCAGTGACCGAGCCGCGTTCATGATCGCGGTGGATTGTTCGCAAATACGACGACAAATCCGCCGCGATCACGAAAACAGGTCCTCTAGGAGCCGCCTGGCGGGTCGCCGTCCGGCTGCGGGTCGCCGTGCCCCGGCGGATCTCCCTCGCCGGGTTTCTCGTCGCCCTCGTCCTTGCCGCCCTCGTCCTTGCCGCCCTCGTCCTTGCCGGCCTCGTCCTTCGCGGCCTCGTCCTTCGCGGCCTCGTCCTTGGCGCCCTCGGACTCCAGGTCGGAGATGTCGAAGTCGGGACGGCCCCTGACGAAGCCGTCCGGGTCATCGAAGTCCTCGGCCGTAGGCAGCAGGTCCGGGTGGGCCCAGACCGCGTCCCGGCCCTCGATACCGCGCGCGTCGGTCAGGCCACGCCAGATGGCCGCGGCCTCCCGCAGCCTGCGCGGCCTTAGTTCCAGCCCCACCAGAGTCGCGAAAGTCCGCTCGGCCGGGCCGCCGCTGGCCCGGCGCCGCCTGATCGCCTCGGCCAGGGCGTCGGCCTGCGGCAGCCGGCTCCCAGCGGCCGCGTCAACCACGGTCGCGACCCACCCCTCGACCAGGGCGAGGACGGTTTCCAGCCGCGCCAGCGCGGCCTTCTGCTGCTCGGTGTCCTCCGGCTGGAACAGCGCGGCACCGGACAGGGCCTCGCTCAGAGCCTCCGGGTTCGCCGGGTCGATCTGCGGCATGGCCTCACGCAGCGCGTTGGCGTCCACCGTGATGCCGCGCGCATAATCCTCGACCGCCCCGAGCAGCCGGGCGCGCAGCCACGGCACGTGGGCGAACAATCGCTGGTGCGCGGCCTCGCGCAGCCCGAGGAACAGCCGTACCTCGTCCTCAGCAACGGAAAGCCCGTCGCCGAACGCCTTGACGTTGACCGGGAGCAGCGCGGCCGTGCCCGCCGGGCCGAGCGGGAGGCCGACGTCGGTTGAGCTGACCACCTCCTGCGCCAGCGCGCCGACCGCGGCACCGGTCTGGCCGCCGACCATCATCCCGCCGATCCTGCGCATCATCTGGCCGAGGCCGCCGAGCGCGCCGAACCCTCCGGTCAGGGCGGTCATCGCGGAACGCATCTCGGGCGGAAGTTCCCCGGCGAGTTCCTCGGGGTCCTCGGTCAGCATTCCGCCCATCGCCTCGACGGCCCGGGCCGCGATCGGGTCGCACAGCTTCGACCAGACCGGCAGCGTGGCTTCGACCCACTCGGCCCGGCTCCAGGCCTGGGTGATACGGATGCCGGTGGGCAGGGTCGTGGCGTCCTCCAGCCACAGGTCAGCGGTCCGGAGCGCGTCGGTGGTCTTGCGGCGGTCGATATCGAGAACGCTCGCGTCGCCCTGCGCGGCGACGGTCTGCCGCGCCACGTTCTTCGCGAGGTCCCAGTTGACCGGGCCGCCTTGCCAGGACATCAGGTCGGCGAACTGGCGCAGGGCATCGGCGAACTGCTGCGGGTCGCCGAGCGGTCCCAGCGGCCCGCCGGCGCCCCCGCCCGGGCCGCCAGCGCCGCCGCGGCCCGCACCACCGCCTGCATCCGGCTTGTCGGGATCCCGGTCAGGGTCGCCGGGCAGGCCAAAGCCGAAGGGAGGTTCAGTCATCTCCGCTGCCTCTCGGGCAGGATGGAAGAGTCCACGTCCGCCACGTTATCCCGGGAGCACGCCGTGGTGAGCAATCGAGATGCCAGGTTCGCCAACGGCGCAGCCACGGCGCCCCGCCGACAGACCATGGATACCCGGTGAGCAGCCGCGGTACGCGCAGGGGACAGGCCGCGCACGAACCTGGTCCCGGAAGGGGCCGAGACGGTCGCGGGCGGGGCCCGGTGGTCGCTGTCACCGGGGCGGCCAGCGGTCTCGGCCACGCGCTCACGGTCCGGCTGGCGGCGTCGGACAGGATCGGCCGGGTGATCGCCATCGATGGTCACCGCGGCGACGCGACGGGTGTGACCTGGCGGGTGGTGGACATCCGCGATCCCGCACTGGCCGGCCGGCTCGCCGGGGTGGACGCCGTCGTGCACACCGACCTTGACCTGGCGCCCGACTCCGATCCCCGGTCACGGCGGGCGTTCAACGTCCGCGGCGCGCAGACCGTACTGACCGCGGCGGCAGCCGGGCGGGCGGGCCGGGTCGTGCTGGTGACCAGCGCGATGGTGTACGGAGCGCGGCCGGACAACCCGGTGCCGCTGGCCGAGGATGCGCCGCTGGGTGCCGATCCCGACGCCAGCGTGGTCGGCGACCTGCTGGAGATCGAGCAGCTGGCGCAGCGCTCGCCGACGGCCAACCCGGGCATGGCCGTCACGGTCGTCAGGCCGGCCGCGCTGGTCGGCGAGGGCGTGGACACCCTGATCACGCGGCATTTTGAAGCGCCCAGGCTGCTGGCCGTGAAGGGCTGTGCCCCGCGCTGGCAGTTCTGCCATGTGGATGACCTGGTGTCGGCGCTCGAGCTCGCCGCGGCGTCCGAGGTTACCGGGAAGTTCGCCGTCGGCTGCGATGGATGGCTGGAACAGGAGCAGGTAGAGGAGCTGTCCGGGCTGCGCCAGATCGAGTTGCCGCCCGGGCTGACCTTCGGCACCGCGCAGCGGCTGCACCGGGCCGGGATAACCCCGGCCCTGGTGACCGACCTGCACTTCGTCGTGTACCCGTGGGTGGTGGACTGCGCGGCCCTGCGGCAGGCCGGGTGGAAGCCGATGTACGACAATCAGGCGGCTCTTGCCGTCCTGCTCGAGCAGCGCGCCGGGCACCACGCGCTGGCCGGACGCCGGCTGGACCGGAAGGACGCGACGATCACCGCTGCCGGGGCCACCGTCGCGGTCATCGGGACCGCGGCGATCGTGCGCGAGGTCAGGCGCCGCCGCCGCAGTACCTGAGCGGCCGCGATAACTTGGCAGTTGTGGACACGATCCGGCTCGCGGAGCTGCGGGACACGCCCCTGTCCGTCGACGAGGCACTGACCGCGGTCTCGGACCCGGCGGCGGGCGGCGTCGCCCTGTTCGTCGGCGCCGTCCGTGACCATGACCACGGCCAGGGCGTGGTCCGCCTCGGCTACAGCGCTCATCCCTCGGCAGCGGCGGAGCTGCGGCGGGTCGCGGAGAAGGTCGCGGCCAGCTTCAACGTCACCGCCGTCGCCGCCGTGCACCGGGTAGGCGACCTCGGCGTGGGCGATCTTGCGGTCGTTGTGGCTGTGTCCAGCCCGCACCGCGGCGACGCCTTCGATGCTTGCCGTGCGCTGATCGACGAGCTCAAGCGGAGCGTGCCGATCTGGAAGCACCAGCAGTACGTCGGCGGCGGAAGCGAGTGGGTCAACAGCGCGTAGTCTTCCCACATGTCCCGCAGATCCGTCACGCTGCTGGTGGCAGCAGCCGGGGTCCTGATCGCGCTTGCCGTCGCCGTGGTCGCGCCGGTGCCCTACGTCGCGCTGACCCCGGGTCCCACCCTGAACACGCTCGGCTCGCTGAGCGGCAAGCAGCTGATCCAGGTCGCGGGGCATCGGACCTATCGGACCACGGGCAACCTCAACATGGTGACGGTGTCCTTCATCGGCGGGCCGGGAACCCATTTCAACATCTTTGCGGCGCTCCGCTCCTGGCTGAGCCCGCATGACGCCGTCGTCCCGTCATCGGAGATCTTCACTCCCGGCGATTCGCAGCAGCTGGTGGCGCGGCAGGACATCGAGGAGATGGCGAACTCGCAGGAGACGGCCACGGCCGCCGCGCTGTGCCAGCTCAAAATCGGCTTCAAGACGATCGACACCGTCCAGTCAACGATCAAGGGAATGCCGGCCGCCAGCGTGCTGCGCGCCGGTGACGTGATCACGGCGGTCGGCGGCACGCCGGTGAGCTGCCGGGCCGATGCCGGAACCCTGGTAAAGGAGCGCAAGGCCGGCGCGCCGGTGCAGCTGACTATCCTGCGGCACGGCCGGACCATCCCGGTCCGGCTGACCACCGCCGACGTCCAGGGGCAGCCCGAGATCGGGGTGTACGTGGTAGAAAGCTTCACGTTCCCGTTCAGCGTGACGATCAGGGTCGGGAACATCGGCGGTCCCAGCGCCGGGCTGATGTTCGCGCTCGGCCTCATCGACAAGATCACCCCGGACGACCTGACCGGCGGCAGGTTCATCGCCGGCACCGGGGAGATCGAGGCCAACGGCACGGTGGAGCCGATCGGCGGGATCCAGCAGAAGATGGCGGGTGCGCGTGCCGCCGGGGCGACGATCTTCCTGACCCCCGCGGCCAACTGCCCGGACGCTGCGGGGGCGGTGCCCGCTGGCATGCGCCTGATCAAGGTAAGCTCCCTGGCCGGAGCCATAGCAGCCCTTGACGCACTGAAGGCGGGCAGGCCGGTTCCTTCGTGTTAAAAAGCGGAGCGAAGCCCCAGAACCGGAATGGATGCGGAAACCTTGCGCAATACCGGTAAGTTGCCCTCAACAAGCTGCGCGCCTGAGCTGAACTAAGGGGGAGGCGTGGCCTTCCGATCTACCGGCCCCGCCCGGCGGCCAGGCAACCCCATCGTGCTCCCGCGGTGGTCGAGGTACGTGATCCCGGTGCTGGCCGCGGTGATCGCGCTGATCGTGATCGTCGCCGTGGGCGCCGGCGTGTGGACCGACTGGCTGTGGTTCCGCTCCGTCGGCTACACCTCGGTATTCGGCACCACGTACGGCGTCAAGTGGGCGCTGTTCGGCATCGCCGCCGTCTTCATGATGGCCGTCATCGGCGTCAACATCCGGCTCGCCTACCGGCTCAGGCCGCCGCAGCTGCCGGTCACGCCGCGGTCGGCGCCGCAGCAGCCGGCCGCGGCGCAGCATGCGAGCACGCCGCAGCGCACGGTCTCGCCGCAGCAGCAAGGCCTTGAGGCGTATCGGCAGGTCATCGAGCCACGGCGGCGGCTCGTCGTGGGCGTGGTCCTCGGCCTGATCGGGCTCATTTCCGGTCTTGCCGGCGCGGGCGACTGGCGCACCTGGTTGCTGTTCGCCAACCGGGTGCCATTCGGGGTCAAGGACCCCCAGTTCCATTTGGACATCTCATTCTTCGTCTTTGACTATCCGTTCATCCGCATGGTGCTCAGCTTCCTGTTCGCGGGCGTGCTGCTGTCGATCCTGGCGGCCGCCATCGTGCACTACCTGTACGGCGGGCTGCGGCTGCAGCTGCGTGGTGAGCGCGCAACCCAGGGCACCCGGGTTCACCTGTTCGTGCTCATCGGCATCTTCGTGCTGCTCAAGGCCGTCGCTTACTGGGTCGACCGCTACGGCATCGATTTCTCGCAGCGAGGTGTGGTGCAGACCGGCGCCTCGTACACGGATGTGAACGCCGTGCTGCCGGCCAAGACCGTGCTCGCGGTGATCGCGCTGATCTGCGCGGCGCTGTTCTTCGCCGGCGCGATCCGCCGGAACGCGATGCTTCCTGCCGTCGGGTTCGGCCTGCTCGTGCTCTCCGCCGTGATCGTCGGCGGGCTCTACCCGGCGATCGTGCAGCAGTTCGTGGTCAAGCCCAACGAGCTCGCCAAGGAGGGCCCGTACCTCGCGCGCGAGATCAAGAACACCCGCGCCGCGTACGGGATCAACAAGGTGCAGGTGACCCCGTATTCGGCGGTGTCGTCCGAGACGCTGTCCCAGCTGGGCACCCAGTCGGCCGCGCTTCCCGATGTGCGTCAGCTCGACCCCGGCGTGGTGTCGGCGGCGTTCCAGCAGCTGCAGCAAGTCAAGGGGTACTACAAGTTTGCGGGCGTGCTCTCCGTCGACCGGTACAAGGTGCCGGGGAGTTCGGTTCCCGAGGACATGGTCGTGGGCGTCCGCGACATGTCCGGGCCGCCAGCGGGCCAGAACAACTGGATCAACAGCCATCTCGTCTACACCCACGGCTTCGGGTTCGTCGCCGCTTCGGCGGACTCGACCTCGAGCGGTGGCAACCCTAACTTCACCGAGAGCGACATCCCGCCGTCGGGCGAGCTCAATGTCCGGCAGCCCCGGGTGTACTTCGGCGAGCAGGAGACGAGCTACGCGATCGTCGGCGGCCACCAGCTCGAGCTGGACTACCCCAACTCCAGCGCGAGCGGCCAGGCGAACACGACGTATACCGGCGGCGGCGGCGTCCCGATCGGCTCTCCGCTGAACCGGGTGCTGTACGCGATCAAGTTCCGCGAGCTCAGCATCCTGCTGTCCGGCGCCATCGACGGCAATTCGAAGATCATGTACATCAGGGACCCGCTGTCCCGGGTGGCCAAGGTCGCGCCGTTCCTCACCCTGGACAGCAACACCTACCCGGTCGTGGTCGGCGGCCAGATCTACTGGGTGGTCGACGGCTACACGACCACCGACAACTACCCCTACTCGCAGCGGCTGAGCCTGGGGCAGGCCAGCTCGGACAGCTACAGCCCGGGCGGCTCGATCGTCGGCCCCGCCAATCAGGTCAACTACATCCGCAACTCGGTCAAGGCGGTAGTGAACGCGTACACCGGCGCGGTCACGCTCTACCAGTGGAACGGCAACGATCCGGTGCTCGACGCGTGGAAGAAGGCGTTTCCTGGCATCATCAAGCCGAAGAGCGCCATACCCGAGGACCTGCTGCAGCACCTGCGCTACCCACCGGTCCTGTTCGAGGCGCAGCGGCAGATCCTGGCGCAGTTCCACGTGACGCAGGCGCCCGAGTTCTACGGCGGGCAGAACTTCTGGTCCGTGCCCACCGACCCGAGCGGCACCAACCCCAACCAGTCCAGCCAGCCGCCCTACTACCTGACGATGACGATGCCCGGCCAGCCGCAGCCCGAGTTCTCGCTGGTCACGTCCCTCACCCCACGCGGCAGGCCCAACATGGCCGCCTACATGGAGGTGAACAGCAACCCGCTGAGCAAGGGCTACGGCACGATCCGGGTACTCCAGCTGCCCCAGGACACCACGATCCGCGGCCCGCAGCAGGTGCAGAACGACTTCGAGTCCAACGCGACCGTGGCATCGGCGCTGACCCTGCTGCGCGAGGGCGGGTCCAAGGTGATCCAGGGCAACCTGATCACGCTGCCGGTGGGCGGCGGCCTGGTGTATTTCGAGCCCGTCTACGTGTCCCAGTCGCAGACTGGCAGCTCCGGCGCCTATCCCACGCTGCAGGACGTGCTCGTGTACTACGACGGCCAGGTGGGGTTCGGAACCACGCTGCAGAATGCGCTGCAGAACGTGTTCGGGACCGCGCCGGCCACGACCAGCCCGGGAACCACGCCACCGTCCAGCACTAGTCCGCAGACGTCGAACCCGACCGTGCTGAAGTACCTGCAGCAGGCCGAGAACTACTACACCCAGGCGCAGACGGCCCTCAAGAGCGGCAACTTCTCCCTGTACGGCAGCGACCTGGCCCTGATGAAGAAGGCGCTGGACCAGGCCACGGCCGCCGCCGGAGGCAGCGGCAAGGCCGTCTCGCCGTCGCCGTCGCCGTCGGCCAGCCCATAGCCGCTGCCGGTCACCGTGGTGGCGGCAGGCCGTATGAAAAACGGCTGGAAGCGGCTTGGTTTGGTCAATCCGCGCTGCCGCGTCGCCGCACGGACACGCCGCCGCCCGAGAGGGCGTACGCTCGGTGCTGACGGGACATCCAGAGCAAAGCTCGCCTGCTGATGGCCGCCCATGCCCCTGGCAGGCCTGGTGAGAGGAGCCGAATCGGTCGTGGCGCCTCGTGTGCTTGTTGACACGACCGCTGTGCCCGCGGACCGTGGCGCGCTCGGCCGTTACGTTGACGGGCTGATCTGTGCGCTAGGCGTAGCAGGAGCGGACCTGGCCGTGGCGTGCCAGCGCGCCGACGAGGAGCGGTACGGGCGCCTGGTGCCCAGCGCGCGGATCGTGGCCGCCCCGCCGGCCATCGCGCACCGGCCCGCCAGGCTGGCCTGGGAGCAGAGCGGCCTGCCGGTGGTGGCGCAGCAGGTGGGCGCGGACGTGATCCACGCGCCGCATTACTCGATGCCGCTGCGGCCCGGCGCACCCATCGTGGTGACCATGCACGACCTGACGTTCTTCACCGAGCCGGATGCCCACAACCCGGTGACCGCGACGTTCTACAAGTCGGCGATCAGAACCTCCGCCCGCCGTGCCACCCGGCTCATCGTCCCCTCCAAGGCGACCAGGGACGAGCTGGTGCGGGTGCTCGGCGCGGACCCGACCAGGATCGACGTGGCCTACCACGGCGTGGACCACGCGGTGTTCCACCAGCCCGCCGAGGACAAGCTGCGCCAGATCTCGGACCGTCTCGGCCTGCACGGCAAGCCCTACGTCGCCTACCTGGGCGCGCTGGAGCCGCGCAAGAACGTGCCCGCGCTGATCAACGGGTGGGTGGAGGCCGTGGCGGACCTCAGTGAGCCGCCGGCGCTGGTCCTGGCCGGGGGCAGCGGCTGGAGCGATGAAGTGGACGCGGCGGTTGCGAACGTGCCCGCCCACCTGCGCCTGGTCCGCCCGGGTTACCTGCACTTCGCCGACCTGCCCGGCTTCCTCGGCGGGGCGCTCGTGGTCGCGTTCCCGAGCACCGGCGAGGGGTTCGGGCTGCCGGTGCTGGAGGCCATGGCTTCCGGGGCGGCGGTGCTGACCACGCACCGCACGTCCCTGCCCGAGGTGGGCGGGGATGCAGTGGCTTACACCGAGCCTGAGGCCGACAGCATCCGCACCGCGCTGCGAGCCCTGCTCGATGACCCGGCGCGCCGGGAGGCCCTCGGCGCCGCCGGCCAGGCGCGGGCGCTGGAGTTCACCTGGGCCGCGTCGGCGGAGGCGCACATGGCGTCCTACGAGCGCGCCGCCGTGCAGGGCCACGAGTAGCCTGCCGCTGCTGCCGGCGGTCGGCCGTCCCGAGTCCGTCGCGGAGCCGGTGACCAGGGACTGGAGCCCGCCGTACCCCGTCGACGTGCCGCTCATCCTGTCCGTGCACCGGCGCGGCGCGCGCGATCCCGCCTACCGCACCGACGCCTCCGGCGCGGTCTGGCGGACGGTGCTGGCCCCCGCCGGCCCCGGCACGCTGCGGGTCACCGCCCGGCCGGCGGCGGGCGGCGGCACCCGGGTTGCCGCGGCCGCGTGGGGACCGGGCGCGGCCTGGCTGCTGGAGACGCTGCCCTCGCTGCTCGGCGCCGAAGACGACCAAGCAGGCTTCGCGCCCGTGCACCCGCTGCTGCGGGAGATGTCCGGGCGGCATCCCGGCGCCCGCGTCGGCCGGTCCGGGCGCGTGCTCGAGGCGCTGATCCCGGCCATCCTGGAGCAGAAGGTGGTCGGCGCCGAGGCCCGCCGGGCCTGGCGCTATCTGCTGCATCACTTCGGCCAGCCCGCGCCAGGGCCGGCCCCGGACGGCATGCGGGTGTTCCCCGAGGCGGCAACGTGGGCCCGAATCCCCTCCTGGGAATGGCACCGGGCCGGCGTCGAGCCGGTGCGCGGCGCCGCGATCACCGTGGCGGCGCGCGCGGCGGCCCGGCTAGAGGAGATCACCTCGCTGGCCGCCAGCGAGGCCGACCGCAGGCTGCAGTCGCTGCCCGGCGTCGGGCCGTGGACCTCCGCCGAAGTCAGGCAGCGGGCCTGCGGCGACGCCGACGCGGTCAGCGTCGGCGACTACAACCTGCCCGCGGCGGTCGGCTGGGCACTAGCCGGGCGGGTCGTTGACGACGCCGGCATGCTCCGGCTGCTGGCCCCGTACGCCGGGCACCGGTACCGGGCGACCAGGCTGGTCGAGCTGAGCGGAACGCGGCCGCCACGGCGCGGACCCCGGCTGGCGATGCGGGAGCACCGGGCGTTCTAGCCAGCGTCCGCGCGCGATGCCCCGCACCGCCCCGCTTAGGCTGGAGCCCATGAGCGTCGACGGGCCCACCCCACGCCCCCGCCAGCAGCAGCCGCCGAATCGCACCGACGAGCCTGAGCCTGCGCCGCCGCCCACGGCGCTGCGCCGCGCGCTGGCCCGGGCCAGGGACGGCAAGGCACTGGACCAGGGCGAGGCCGCCGTCCTGCTGCACGCCCGCGGGGACCAGCTCACCGAACTGCTTGGCTACGCCTCGCGGGCCAGGGACGCCGGGCTGGAGCGGGCCGGCCGCCCCGGGGTCATCACCTACTCCCGCAAGGTCTTCATCCCGCTGACCCGGCTGTGCCGCGACCGGTGCGGGTACTGCACGTTCGTCACGGTGCCCGGCCGGCTGGACAGCCCCTACCTGTCGCCGGACGAGGTCATCGAGATCGCGGCCGGGGGAGCGGCGCTCGGCTGCAAGGAGGCGCTGTTCACGCTCGGCGACCGGCCGGAGGACCGGTGGCCGCAGGCCAGGCAGTGGCTGGACGCGCACGGCTACGACGACACGCTGTCCTACGTCAGGGCGATGGCGATCCGGGTGCTCGAGGAGACCGGCCTGCTGCCGCATCTCAACCCGGGGGTGCTGACCTGGCAGGACTTCCAGCGGCTGAAGCCGGTAGCGCCGTCCATGGGCATGATGCTGGAGACGACGGCGCGCCGGCTGTACACCGAGCGGGGCGGCCCGCACTTCGGCAGCCCGGACAAGGACCCCGCGGTCAGGCTGCGGGTGCTCGAGGACGCCGGCCGCAGCAGCGTCCCGTTCACCACCGGCATCCTGATCGGCATCGGCGAGACCGTGGCCGAGCGCGCCGACTCGATCTTCGCGATCCGCGGGGTGGCCCGTGAGTACCGCGGCATCCAGGAAGTCATCGTGCAGAACTTCCGGGCCAAGCCGGACACCAAGATGCGCGGCGTGCCCGACGCCGACCTCGAGGACCTGGCCGCGACGATCGCCGTGGCCAGGCTGGTGCTGGGCCCGGGGGCACGGATCCAGGCCCCGCCGAACCTGATCGGCGACGAGTACCCGATGATCCTCGCCGCGGGCATCGACGACTGGGGCGGGGTGTCACCGCTCACCCCGGACCACGTGAACCCGGAACGGCCCTGGCCGCAGATCGACGAGCTCGCCGAGCGCACCGCGGCCCGGGGCTTCACGCTGCGCGAGCGGCTGACCATCTACCCGGGCTACCTCCGCGAGCCGTGGCTGGACCCGCGGGTCGCCCCGCACGTCGCCGCGCTGGCCGACCCCGAGACCGGGCTGGCCCGCGAGGGGGCGATGCCGCAGGGCCTGACCTGGCAGGAGCCGGACGGCGGCTGGGGCGAGGCCGCGGGCCGGACCGATTTGCACGTGACGATCGACACGGCCGGCCGGACCGCGGACCGCCGCGATGACTTCGCCGAGGTCTACGGGGACTGGGCCGAGGTGGGCACCAGGATCGTGCCGGCGGCCCGGCGTGAGCCGGCGGGCGGCGCGGCGCCGCAGCGGCTGCGCGCCGAGGTGCAGGCCGCGCTCCGCCACGCCGAGAGCGACCCGGGCGGCCTCTCCGACGACGACGCGCTGGCGCTGCTCGACGCCGACGGCCCGGAGCTCGAGGCGCTCGCCGCCCTCGCCGACGCGGTGCGCCGGGACACGGTCGGCGACGACGTCACCTACGTGGTCGACCGCAACATCAACTTCACCAACGTGTGCTACACCGGCTGCCGGTTCTGCGCGTTCGCCCAGCGCCGCACCGACGCTGACGCGTACACGCTGTCGCTGACCCAGGTCGCCGACCGCGCCGAGGAGGCGTGGCAGGCCGGCGCGACCGAGGTGTGCATGCAGGGCGGCATCCACCCCGACCTGCCCGGAGACGCCTACTTCGACCTGGCCGCCGAGGTGAAGCGACGCTGCCCGCAGATCCACGTGCACGCGTTCTCGCCGATGGAGGTCATGAACGGGGCGTCCCGCACCGGACTGCCGGTCACCGAATGGCTGGCCCGCGCGCGAGAGGCCGGCGTGGACTCGATGCCGGGCACGGCCGCAGAGATCCTCGACGACGACGTCCGCTGGGTGCTGACCAAGGGCAAGCTCCCGGCGGCCGCCTGGATCGAGGTGATCACCACCGCGCACGAGCTCGGCATCCCGACCTCGGCGACGATGATGTACGGGCACGTGGACACGCCCGCGCACTGGGTGGCGCACCTGCGGGTGATCCGCGGCATCCAGGAGCGCACCGGCGGGTTCACCGAGTTCGTGCTGCTGCCGTTCGTGCACGCGAGCTCGCCGATCTACCTCGCCGGCCTGGCCAGGCCCGGTCCCACACTGCGCGAGAACCGGGCGGTGCACGCGCTGTCCCGGCTGCTGCTGCACGGCGCGATTCCCAACATCCAGTGCTCCTGGGTGAAGCTCGGCGACGACGCCTGCCGCGCGATGCTCACCGGCGGCGCCAACGACCTGGGCGGCACGCTGATGGAGGAGACGATAAGCAGGATGGCGGGCTCGGAGAACGGCTCCTACAAGACCATCAGTCAGCTCGCGGCGATGGTCGCACCGACCGGGCGCCCGATGAAGCAGCGGACCACGCTATATCGGGATCCAGGGCCTGAACGGGTCGCCGCGGCAGCCGCGAGCGACGGAGTCTGTGCTTCGGTGCGCGGGCGCCGGCCCTCGCTCCCACTGGTCGGCGCCTGAGCGCGGGTCGGCCAGGGCGTCAGAGCGTCACGACGAAGCGGTCGGGGTCACGCTCGGGTCGCGGCGGCGGCGGCGCGGCGGCGTGGCCGACCCCGACGGCGCCCATCGGCTCCCAGCCCTGCGGCAGCCCGAGGGAGCCGGCGGCAGCCTGCTGGCAGAACAGGGTGCTGGACACCCAGCACGAGCCGAGCCCTTCCACCGCGAGCGCGACGAGCAGGTTCTGCACGGCGGCGCCGATCGCGACCACGAACATCGTGTGCTCGGCCGCCGAGCGCCGCTCGTCCGGGTAGGGATGCGCGGCCTCGGCGGCAAGACACGGCACGATGATCAGCGGCGCGCGGCGCAGCACCTCGCCGCGGCGCACCCGCCGCGCGATCTGCTCCTCGGTGAAGCCGTCGCCGCGCAGGTCCGCGGTCCACGCCGCGAGCATGTCGTCGAGCAGCGCCGTCCTGGCCTGCTGCGATTCCAGCACGGCGAACCGCCAGGGCTCGCTGTGGTGCGGCGCCGGAGCGGTCACCGCCGCTGCGATCGCCCGGCGCACGGCCGCGGCGTCGACGGGCTCGGCGGTGAACTCGCGGACGGTCCGGCGTGCATAGAGCACGTCGGCGGCGCCGAGGCGGAACAGATCCTCGGCGGCGGGCCGGATCAGCGCCGCGGCGCCGGGACCGTCGGCGTCGGTGACCAGCTCGGCCAGGCCGCGTACGACCGCCACGGGCATCTGCGTGGTCTTCGCCTTGACCAGGTCGGCCGCTGCGGCGATCTCGTCCCCGACCGCCGCGACCGTCACCTCCATCGTGTTGCCGAACGTGTCCGGCTGGCCGCGGTGATCGCGTAGCGGAGCGACCCCGGCGGCACCGATCGCGGTGTCGGTCTGCCCCATGCGCCACGGCCGTCCCATGGTGTCGGTGATCACGACGCCGAGGTTGATGCCGCGCCGCTCGCCCAGCGCCTTGCGCAGCCGCCGGGCCGAGCCGTCCGGGTCCTCCGGCAGCAGCACCACGGTGCCCGGAGCGGTGTTGGAGGAATCGACGCCCGCGGCCGCCAGCACCAGGCCGTGCCTGGTCTCGACGATCCTGGTCTGGCCGCGCCTGGCCACCACCCGGACCGCCTCGCTGTCGATCGCGCGCTCCCGGTCCGCCTGGATCACCCGGCCCTCGGCCTTGCTGACGATCTTCGAGGTGACGACGACGATGTCGCCGTCGCGCAGGTCGGGCGCTGCGTCGGAGATCATCCCGGCGAGATCGGCACCGGGGGTGATCTCCGGCAGCCCCGCCACGCCGGTGACGGTGAGGGCGGACATCACGTCAGCTCCGCGGCCAGGTCCAGGGCCGCGCGGGCGATCTCGGCGGTCGCGGCCAGGTCGGTCATGTACAGCGGAAGCACCCGGACCGCGATCCCGGCCAGCGCGGGGTCCTCGGCTGCAGCCTTGTCCTGGTCGTCGACCAGCCACCCGTCCAGCAGCCCGGCACCGTAGTGCGCGGCGACCGCGGTGGCGGTGGTCTCGACGCCGATAGCGGTCAGGCACGCGTCGGCCATGCCGCGCACCGGCGCCCCGCCGATGATCGGCGAGACGCCGACCACGGTCTTGGCGCGCATCGCGTCGGCGATGCCCGGAACCGAGAGGATCGCGCCGACGCTGACCACCGGGTTGGACGGCGGGAGCAGCACGCAGTCGGCTGCCGCGATCGCCTCGAGCACGCCCGGCGCCGGCCTGGCCGCGTCGGCCCCGGTGAACAGGATCTGCGTCGCGGGCACCTCGGCGTGCAGCCGGACCCACCACTCCTGGAAGTGCACGGTGCGCCCACGTCCCGCCCGGCTTCCCGTTCCGCCTGCACCGTCCCCGTTCTCGGCGAGCTCGACATGGGTCTGGACCCGGTCGTCGGTCATCGGCAGCAGGGTGACCCCGGGCTGCCACCGCTTGCAGAGAGCGGCGGTGACCGCGGACAGCGGGATGCCGTCGCGCAGCATGCTGGTCCGCATGATGTGCGTGGCGAAGTCGCGGTCGCCGAGACCGAACCAGTCGGGCCCGGCGCCGTACGCGGCGAGTTCATGCAGCACGGTGAACGTCTCGCCGGCCCGTCCCCAGCCTTGCTCCTCGCTGATCCCGCCGCCGAGCGTGTACATGACGGTGTCCAGGTCCGGGCTCACGTGCAGGCCGAACAGGTCGATGTCGTCGCCGGTGTTGCCGACGACCGTGATCTCGGCGTCGGGCGCGGCTGCCTTCAGGCCGCGCAGGAAGCGGGCCCCGCCTACCCCGCCGGCCAGAACGGTGATGCGCATGCCGGAAGTCTGACAACCCGCGGGGGGAGACCCCCCGCGGACCCCCCCCAAAGTCAAAACCAGCATCCAGACCCGTCAAGGCCAAACCCAGCCCGCGGGCCCCAAAAAGTCAAGACCCCCGCGGGGGAGCCCCCCGCGGCCCCCCCAAAGTCAAAACCAGCTTGCGGACCCGCTAGACCAAAACCGGCCCGCAGGGATAACCCGCCCCGCGGGCCTGTGCGCGATGTCATCATTTTCCTCACGCGGGGGATGTCCGGGCGGATCGAGACGGAAGCAGGACGGATGGACCTCACAGACCTTCGCAAGGCCCGGGAGTACGCCGCGTGGCTGCTCCTGTTCGCCGCCGTGATCCTGCTCGGCATCGGCATCTGGATGCTGCTTGGCCTGCCGGGCTCGTCGGACGGTCCCACCTTCGCCGACCACGTCTACGCCGCGACCGGCAACCTGGTGGGCATCGACTTCACGTTGCTCCCGGTCGCCGCGGTGCTGCTCGCCGCGCTGGCCGGCCCCGCGCTCGGGTCCCTTCGGCAGATCGCGTTGTACGCGCTCATCATTCAGCTGATCGCGGTGGTGCTGGGCGTCATCGGCTGGCTCTTCAGCCTCGGCGGCGGGAATGGGTGGTTCTCCATCTCAGACGTCAGCAACCTGCTCGTGGCGGTCGCCGGGCTGATCCTCACCCGCGCGGTGCAACGGTCGCACACTCACGCCACGCCCGGGTCGGTGCGCTAACTCCCGGTTACTCACTGCGACGAGGGTTTGTCACCAGGCGAAAATCGTGGCGGACTTTCCCGTCATCACGGTCAAGCAGGTGGGCATTATCACGTATTCCCCTTGACGCGATGCAAGACACGCGGGTGTAATTTCACGTGTGTAATTCTCGTGCCCGCGGGGAGTGGCACGAGCCGACGGGGTTATCGGGAGGGGGCTGGAGGTGCGCAGTGTCTGAGGTCATCGTCTCGCTGGTGCACGACGGTTTCGACATCGACGTTGACGATGCCGGAGAACTGAGCTGGGAGGATCGCGCGCTGTGTGCGCAGACCGATCCGGAGGCGTTTTTCCCGGAGAAGGGTGGCTCCACCCGGGAAGCAAAGAAGGTCTGCCGCAGCTGTGAGGTTCGCGCCGAGTGCCTGGAGTACGCCCTCGAGCACGATGAGCGGTTCGGCATCTGGGGCGGGTTGTCGGAGCGCGAGCGCAGGCGGCTCAAGCGCGCGGCGATGTAGCCCGGGCCGCACTGGCCGGCGCTGTGCCGGGCGGCAACCTGCTTCCCCACCGGGGAGCGCGTACTCCGCCGGACCGCAGCCAAGCGCGGCATCTGGCCGTCTTGATACTCCCCCTTCGCGTATTGTTCACGGGGTACTACTGCCCTGCATGACCGGACGTACAGCCCTCCCCGGCCTGCAGGTGGCCCTCTGAAAGAGCGAGCGGACCCACTTGTCGTCGAACGATACATATCCGCAGCACGTCGTCACGGCGGTGATCGTCGCGCATGACGGTGCCGCGTGGCTGCCCCGCGTCATCGGCTCACTGCTCGAGCAGAGCAGGCCGGTACAGCGCGTAATCGCGGTCGACACCGGCAGCCGGGACCGCAGCGGTTCGGTCCTCGCGGGTCTGCTCGGCCAGTCGGTCGTGTTTGGCATGGACCGGACCACGGGCTACGGCGCCGCCGTCGCACGCGCACTGCAGCACCGTGCGGCCAACGTAAATGTCCCGGGCTCCGCAGGACCGCAGGCACCCGGGAACATCGAGTGGGTGTGGCTGCTGCACGACGACTCCGAGCCAGCGCACGACGCCCTGGAGCAGCTGCTCCGCGGAGCCGTCGAAACCAGGTCGGCCGGAGTGCTCGGTCCCAAGATCAGGGACTGGGCTGACCACCAGGTCATCCTCGAGGCGGGGGTGGCCATCGACACGGCCGGACGCCGGATCACCAGCATCGAGCCGCGCGAAGTAGACCAGGGCCAGCACGACGGAGACCGCGACTGCCTCGCGGTCGGCAGCGCGGGCATGCTGATCCGCCGAGACATCTGGGACTCGGTGGGCGGCTTCGACACCGACATGGGGCTGTTCCGCGAGGACGTCGACTTCTGCTGGCGGGTACACGCGGCGGGTCACCGGGTCCGGCTGATCACCGATGCCGTCGTCTACCACGTGGAGGCGTCCGCCCGCCGCCGGCGGCCGGTATCGGTCGCGCGCCGCCCGCGCCGCCTCGACCGGCGCAACGCGATGCTGACCCTGATCGGGAATCTCCCGGCGGTGCCGATGCTCACATCGGCAGCGGGAAACCTGGCGGTCTCGCTGTTGCGCACGATGTTCTTCCTGCTTGCCAAGCGCCTGTCCGCCGCCATGGACGAGCTGGCAGCGGTCGCCTCGGTGTTCGGCCACCCGTTCCGGTTGCTGGCGCTGCGCCGCAGCAGGGCGCTGGGCCGGCGGGCGGCCTACGGACGGCTGCGCCGCGACCTGCCGCCCGGGCGGTCGCTGCGGCGAATCGCGGAGTTCGCCGCGGCGGCCCTGTCCAAGTCCGACCAGGCCGGCACGACGGGCACGCATCACGCGACCGACGACCCCGACGAGGCCGATTTCCTGCTGACCGACACCGGCCTCGTGCAGCGCATCCTGACCCACCCCGGTGTGCTGCTCTTCATCGCCCTGACCGTGATATCCCTGGTCGCCGAGCGGTCGCTGCTCGCTCCCGGGCCGCTCGGTGGCGGTGCGCTCATTCCCGCCTGGGGCGGCGCGTCCGGGCTCTGGCACGAGTATCTCCAGGGGTTCCACCCGGTTGGCGTCGGCTCTGGCAGCAGCGCGCCACCGTACCTGGCGGTGATCGCCGCGCTCGCGACCGTGCTCGGCGGCAAGCCGTGGCTGGCCGTTGACGTGATCCTGCTCGGCAGCGTGCCGCTGGCGGGTATCTCGGCTTTCCTCGCCGTCCGGCGAGTCACCCGTTCCACGCTGGTCCGGGTCTGGGCCGCGGCCTCATACGCGCTGCTGCCCGTCGCTATGGGCGCAATCGCCGCGGGCCGGATCGGCACCGCCGTCGTCTTCGTGCTGATACCAGCGATCGCCCTGCTGGGCGGGCGGATGCTGACCTTGCCACCCAGACGGGCGCGCCGGGCGGCCTGGGCCACCGGCCTGACGATCGCGGTTGCCGCCGCATTCGTGCCGCTGATCTGGGTGGTTGCCCTTGTGGCCGCGCTGGCCCTGGTGGCTGCCCGGCCCGGCATGTGGCGGAACCTGGGCATCGTCGCGGCCGTGCCGCCCGTGCTGCTGCTGCCGTGGACGGTCCAGGTCGCCACGAATCCCGCCACACTGCTGCTCGAGGTCGGTCTGCAGCAGCCCGGTCTGGCTGTACACGACCTGTCCGCCCGGTCTTTGCTGCTGCTCAGCCCCGGCGGCCCCGGCCTGCCCCGGGTTTGGGTCACCGCAGGGATCGCCGTGGCCGCACTGGCAGCGCTGCTGTTGAGCAGGCGCCGGGCACTGATGATGGCCGGCTGGAGCATCGCCCTCGCCGGGCTGCTGTTCGCGGTCGCGGTGAGCCGCGTCGTGGTCACGCCGGGCAGCGGGCAGTCGGCGGTGCCAGCCTGGCCTGGGGTCGCCATGCTGATTGCCGCCGTGGGCCTGCTGCTGGCGGGCGCGACCGCGGGGGAGGACATCCCCCGGCTCGTGAACGGCCCCGGCAACGAGGACATCGACGACTGGCCTGGGTCCAGCGGCAAGAGGCGCTTCAGCCGGGGCGGCAGGAACGGCGGCGAACCGGCCGGCCGCCGCGGGCCACGGACGCTGCGCGGCATCGGTGTGGCGGCGCTGGCCCTGGTCGCCTGCTCGGCACCGGTCCTTGCCGGTGTGTCATGGGTGATCAGCGGCGTGCGCGGGCCGGTCGGCCCGGTGTCGGGCCCCGTCGTTCCGGCGGTCGTCTCGGCTTCGGCCAGCGACGGCCTGCAGCAGCGGACGCTCGTGCTGCGCCAGGCGGCCACCGCGGTGAGCTTCTCCCTGCAGCGCGGGGCGAGCCCGTCGCTCGGCGACGCCGACCTGACGCCGGCTCCCGCGGCGCAGCAGACGCTGAGCACCGCCGTCGCCGCCCTGGTCGCTCCCAACGGTGGCGAGGCGGTCAACCAGGGCCAGCTTCTCGCCCAGCTCGGCATCGGCTTTGTGCTGCTGCCCACGCCGGTGAACCAGGACCTCGCGCGGCTGCTGAACGGGGTCGCGGGCCTGCAGCAGGTGAGCTCCACCTCTGCGTTCGCGCTCTGGCGGGTAACCGATCCGGCTGCCCGCGTCCGCGTGATCGAGCCCAACGGGGCCGTGGTGACCGTGCGATCCGGCGAGCTGGGTGTCTCGGGTGCGCAAGTACCTGCGGCGGGCGGCACGCTCGAGCTGGCCGAGCCCGCCGGGGGATGGCATGCCACGCTCAACGGGCAGCCGCTGACGCCGGTGGCATCACCCGCAGGCAGCTGGGCGGCGGCGTTCCGGCTGCCAGCGGGCGGCGGAGTGCTCGATATCAAGCGCGATCAGAGCGGCCGTGACCTCATCCTGATCTTCGAGTTGCTTGCGGTGGCGGTGGTCGCCGGGCTCGCCCTGCCCGGGTCCAGGGGCACGGCGGAGGAGAGCGCGCCCGGCGGCGTCGGCTCGAGGGCCAGGAGCGGCCGTGCGAAGGGGGCTGGCGAGGTACCGTCCTTGGTCGGCGGCCCCCCGCAGCCCGAGGCAGCGGCCGAGCCCGAAGCCGCAGGAGAGCCTGGGGCGCCGGACGGGCGCCGGTCGCACGGTCGGGTCGCCACCCGAGGCGGCCGCGCCGGGCCGCGGCGGGACCGGGACGCAGCGCCGCGCCAGCGCCGCGGTCGCCGGCCGGCGACCGAGAAGCCGGCCGGCCGGTCGGCCCGCCGCCCGGCCCCGGGTTCCGTGCCAGGTGCCGACCTGGCGGTTCCCGGCGCGGGCCGGCCCGCGGGCGGGCCGTCACGCCGGCGAGCGCCGTGGTCAGAAGCCGAGCCGGCGGCTAGCGGTGCCGGCTGGGCGCCGGACGAGGACCCCAACGCCGGCTGGGCGGCCGACGAGCAGGCCGGTGCGGGCTGGTCGGACGAGCACGGCGGTGCGGGCTGGGCCGACGAGCACGCCGGTCCCGGCTGGGCGGCCGATGAGCCTGCCGACCAGCAATGGCCCGCCGGTGGACAGGCCGCGCAGGGCGCGGGCTGGCCGGCAGATCAGCAAGCGGGCTGGCCCTCGGATGACATGGCGAGCCCGGGCGCCGGGTGGCCGGCCGGCCAGGCTGCGGGCTGGCCGGAAGGTGGGCGTGCTGGCTGGCCGTCGGATCAGCCGGCGAACCCGGATGCTGGCTGGCAGCAGACGCACCCGGCCGGGTGGCCGGCGAATGAGGGCAGCGAGCCCGCGGGCGGTCTGCCGCAGGTCGCGGCGCCGCGGTCCCCGTCGGGGACGTGGCCGCCGCCGGACCAGACCGATCGGTGGAACAACGACCCCGGCTGGTCGGCGCAGGATCCGTCCGGCTGGCCGGGCGGCCGCAGCGACGTGCTCGACCCGTTGCCGCCCAGCCGGGGCAGCCGGCACCGTCGCCCCGAGCCAGATGACGATGAGGGGACGCCCGGGTGGCCGATCCCGGAGCGCGACTGGCGAGGTGACGCCCAGTGAGGCGGCTCTTCGCGAACAGATACCTGCTGGGGCTGCTGGTCGTCATGGCGGTGGCGGCAGAATTCGGCCTGGCCAGCGTCAGCCACTCCGCGGCCATCACGGACGGCCAGCGGGCGCCGGGTCAACCACGCGTCGTCGTGTCAACCGTGGTGCGCGCGTGCCCGGGGCCGGGCTCGGTCGGCGCCACCGCCTCCGCGGTCGCGCTGGCCGCGGCATCGACGGGCACCGGGCAGGCCAAGGTGACCCGGCTGACCCCGGCCGGCGCCGCGACAGCACCGGCCCCGCTGCACGTTCTGACCCAGCCAGACCGGCTGTCGGTGCTGAACGTGCCCCAGGCTCCCGTACTGGCCCGTGGGCTTGCTCGGCAGTCGACCACGGCGACAGCCGCTGGCGTGCCGACCGGTGCTGGGCGAGGCGGCGTGATGATTCAGGCCAGCGGCGCCATGGCGCGGGGGCTTGAGGCCGAGCAGACGAACGCCGGCGGGCTGGCCACCGCGGAGTGCCAGGGGCCGGGAACCGACTTCTGGTTCGTCGGACCCGGGCAGAAGTCAGCCGCCAACATCCAGCTCTACCTGATGAACACCGACGCGCAGGCCGCGGACGCCACCGTCAGCGTGCTGACCGACAGCGGCCCGATCATCGGCAGCACCGACGCCGGGATCGAGGTCCCGCCGCACGGCCTCGTGGTCCAGTCGCTGGCCAAGCTGCTGAAGGGGTCCCGGGTGGTCTCGCTGAACGTGACCACGAGCGTCGGCCGGGTGGTCGCGGCGGTCCTTGACACCTCGAACACCAACGAGCCGGGTGCCTGGCTGCCGGCCGCGCAGCCGCCCGCGACCACCCAGGTGCTGCCCGGCCTGCCGGGAACGCCGGGCGGGCGGGAACTTTACGTCGCGGTGCCAGGCTCGGGCAACGCCGAAGTCAAGGTGACGGCGGTCACGGGGAAGGGGTCGTACCAGCCGACCGGCGGCAACGGGATCGACCTTCCCGGCGGATCGGCGGTCGCGGTGTCGCTGCCGTCGCTCGGCGGGATCCCGGCGGCGATCGTGGTCTCCTCCAACGTGCCGGTGACCGCCTCGATGAGCACGCCGGGCGGGGCCGCCGGTGCGCCGGGCGCGTTCACCGTCGCCGCCACTCCGGTGCAGGAGCAGGGCCTGATCACCGGCAATCCGGCTGGCACGGGCGGGTCCTCGGAGCTCGTACTGTCGGCGCCGCAGAGCGCGGCCCGGGTTCAGGTCTCGGAGCTGACGGCCGCAGGCCAGTCGGGCGTGACGTTCGGCACCGTTCAGCTCGGCGCCGGCCACACCGCGGTCGTGCCGCTCCCCGTGCCGAAGCAGGGCGGCCGCGGCTCCACGTTCGCGGTGGTGATCACGCCGCTCGCGGGCTCGGGCCCGGTCTACGCCGGCCGGGTCGTCACCTCGAACGGATCGGTGCGGTCCATCCTGCCGGTGACGAGCGCGCTGACCTGGGTCCCGCTGCCGACCGTGCATGACTCGGTGACGACGGCGCTGCCGGCTACGCCCGGCGAGCGCGGGTCCGGCCGGCCTTAGTCTTCGTCCGGGTAGCCGGGGTCGACGGCCTGCGGGTCAACCCCGAGCAGGCGCGCGAACTCCTCGACAACCACATCCAGCACCAGTTCGCTCAGGTCCTCTTCGTCATCGGCGCGGGCCATCAGCGGGCGCCGGTACAGCACGATGCGGGCAGGCCTGGCGGGCCGCTGCAGGTCGGAGACGGGCGGCGAGGCGGGATCGAGCCGGGCCAGCGGCACCGGCTCCGGGTCGTCGTCGGGAAGGTCGGCGGGCGGGATCTCCTCCACGGCGAACTCGACCGTGGCCAGCTCCGCCTCCCACCGCGGCTCGAGCTGCGCCACAGCATCGAGCACCAGGTCGTCGAAGCGCTGGGCGCGGCTGCGGTACAGGGGAACGTCCTGCGGGGTGAGTGTGCCGCGCAGGCCGCGGCCCCTGGAGTCCCGCCGCCTGATCCGCGCCGCCCGCGGCCGGTCACCGCCATCATTCACAGTCACCGAGCGTATCCGGGCTGGCGTCGCGCTGCGGGCGGTCGAGACACGATCGTGCAGAGTGCCCCGGGTAATGGCGTTACTGCCCGCGGATCGATACCGTCAGCCGTTGTGAGCGATCTACGCGAACCTGCCTGTCGCGGGACGCGCTCGCCCGCCGTCGGCACGGTCGTGAGGGAGGCGGGCCGTTGAAACCACGTCGCTGCAGCAGGCCAGCGTGCAAGCAAGCTGCCGTGCACACGCTGACCTACGTCTACCGCGACTCCACGGCGGTCCTCGGCCCGCTCGCCGCCTATGTCGAGCCGCACTGCTACGACCTGTGCGCCGCGCACGCCGACCGGATGACCGTGCCCATCGGCTGGGAGGTGGTCCGGCTGCCGGACGGCCCGGCCGAAGAGCCCGTGGACGACCTGGAGGCTCTGGCCAACGCCGTCATGGAGGCGACCACGAACACCCCGGGTGAGCCCGTCGGCCAGGGCGTGGAGATCGGGCGGCGTGGCCACCTCCGGGTACTGCGCTCTTCGCCGCAGGACACCGGTCGGCTCCGCTAGGGCGCTCGGCTCGGCTCTGCCGGTAGGCTCGGGTGTCCGTCTATCGCGGCGCACTGCGTCGCGACCGAGCCGATCACGCGCCGGAGGCAAGCCTCAGTGGGCGAGTACGCGAAGATCTTCAAGGCATACGACATCCGCGGGATCGTGCCCGACGAACTCGATGAGACCGTCGCCGGGGCCGTCGGCGCGGCGTTCGCGCGGATGACCGGCGCCCAGACGATCGTGACCGTACACGACATGCGCACCTCCTCCCCGCCGCTTGCCGAGGCGTTCGGCGCTGGCGCTGCCTCCCAGGGGGCCGACGTGCTGTCCGCCGGGCTCGGCTCGACCGACATGCTCTACTACGCCAGCGGCAGCCTCGGCATCCCCGGTGCGATGATCACCGCCAGCCACAATCCGGCGAAGTACAACGGGATCAAGCTCTGCCGGGCTGGCGCGCGGCCGGTCGGCGCCGAAACCGGGCTCGTGGAACTGCGCGCGATGGCGGAAGACGGCGTCCCGGCGGCGCAGGGCGCTCCGGGCACGATCACAGCGCGCGACCTGCTGTCCGGGTACGCGGACCATCTCAAGACGCTGGTCGACCTGTCCGCCATCCGACCGCTCACGGTCGCCGTGGACGCGGGCAACGGCATGGCTGGCCACACCGTGCCGAAGGTCTTCGAGGGCCTGCCGATCAGCCTCGTGCCGCTCTACTTCGAGCTTGACGGCACGTTCCCGAACCACGAGGCTAACCCGATCGATCCGAAGAACCTGGTCGACCTGCAGCGGGCGGTGGTCAGCTCCGGCGCGGACATCGGGCTCGCCTTTGACGGCGACGCCGACCGGTGCTTCGTGGTCGACGAACGGGGCGAGATCGTCTCGCCTTCGGTGCTGACAGCGCTGATCGCCGTGCGGGAGCTGGCCAGGGAGCCGGGCGCAACGATCATCCATAACCTGATCACCTCGCGCGCCGTCCCCGAGATCGTGTCCGCTCATGGCGGCAGGCCGGTGCGCACCCGGGTCGGTCACTCGTTCATCAAGGCCGAGATGGCCGAGACCGGGGCGATCTTCGGCGGTGAGCATTCGGGGCACTTCTACTTCCGCGACTTCTGGTTTGCCGACTCCGGCATGCTGGCCGGACTGCATGTGCTCGCCGCGCTGGGATCGCAGGACGGGCCGCTGTCTTCGCTGCTGTCGGAGTACGCCAGGTACCACGCGTCCGGCGAGATCAACAGCGAGGTCAGCGACCAGCGGGCGGCGACGGAGCGGGTCCGCGCGGCGTTCGCAGACCGGGACGGCGTCACCACGGACGAGCTGGACGGGCTCACCGTCGACTCCGGAACCTGGTGGTTCAACCTGCGCCCGTCCAACACCGAGCCGCTGCTCCGGCTCAACGTCGAAGCACCCGACGAGGCGACCCTGACCGACATCCGCGATCAGGTTCTGCGTATCGTGCTAACGCCATAGGAGATGCCGTGAAGATCGATGACTGGCTGCTGGAGATCCTGGCCTGCCCGAAATGCCACTCGCCAGTGCGCGTGGATGAGGAGGCCAGCGAGCTGGTCTGCACCAACGCCGAGTGCGGCCTGGCCTACCCGGTACGGGACGACATCCCCGTCATGCTCGTCGACGAGGCGCGCGACCCTGCTGCGAGCTAGCCGCCGCAGGGCACGCCCGGAGCCGCGGGCGGGCCTGGCGTCATGACCGGCGATCAGCGACCCGGGGGCGGGCGCCCCGAGCCTGAACCCCACGAGCCCGAGCTTCCCGAGCCCGGACACGAGCCTGAGCAGCCCGGGAAGTCAGAGCCGGGCACGAGCCATGGCTCGGGCATGCGTGCGGTGATCGCGGCCCTCGGGGCCAACCTCGGCATCGCCGTCGTCAAGTTCGCCGCGTTCCTGATCACGGGATCGGCTTCGATGCTGGCCGAGTCGGTCCACTCCGTCGCCGACTCCGGCAACCAGGCGCTGCTGCTTCTCGGCCGCAGCAGGGCGCAGCGTGCGGAGACCGAGGAACATCAGTTCGGCTTCGGGTCGGAGCGCTACTTCTACGGGTTCGTCGTTGCGGTGGTGCTGTTCACCGTCGGCGCCGTCTTCTCCGTCTATGAGGGCGTGGAGCGGATTCTTCACCCCGAGAAGATCAGCTCGCCCGTGGTCGCGCTCGTGGTGCTGGCCATCGCGGCCGTGCTCGAGGGATTCTCGTTCCGCACCGCGATCAGGGAATCGCATCAGGCGGGCGGGCTGGGAAGCCCCGGGCGGCGGATCGTCCGCTTCATCCGGCGCGCCAAGGCCCCGGAGGTCCCCGCCGTCCTGCTCGAGGACTCCGCCGCGCTGATCGGGCTGACGTTCGCCCTCTTCGGGGTCGTGCTGACCTGGGTAACCCACGACGACCGCTGGGACGGGGTAGGGTCGCTCGGCATCGGTGTCCTGCTCGGGTCCTTTGCGGTGATCCTGGCGATCGAGACCAAGAGCCTGCTGATCGGGGAGTCGGCCACCGCCGATGTCGAGCGCGTGATCGTGACGGCTCTCGAAGACGGCCCCGAGATCGAGCGGGTCATACACCTGCGGACCCTGCACCTGGGCCCGGAGACGCTGCTCGTGGCCGCGAAGATCTCCGTCAGCCGCGACCAGAGCGCCGCCGCCGTCGTGGCAGGCATCGACACAGCGGAGCGCAGGGTGCGGGCCGCCGTGCCCATTGCCGAGCTGATCTACCTGGAGCCCGACGTGTACCAGGACTCGCGCGCTGATCTCACCGACCCCGCGGTCCGCGCCGCCCGCCGCTCACCGCCGCGCCCGGCTACCCGCACCGCTGCCCCGCCGCCGCTGCGCAGCGACCCCCCGCCCTCCTAGCCACGCCGCACAGCACCGCGATGGCCTTCGGCGCCATGATCATCGCCACTTCCCACGGGTTCGGTAACCGCAAAACGGACATATCCACCATGATCATGACTGGATCGCGTGAAAAGTTGCGACGATCAAGGTCTAACGGCACGGACGGCCGACGACACGCGAGTGAGGTGGTGGGCGGCGACGGGCGTGCGGGGCACGGGCGAGGGTGGCGGGATGGCGCGGGGCACGGGCGAGGGTGGCGGGATGGCGCGGGGCGCGGCGAGGGTGGCGGGATGGCGCGGGGCCGCGGCGCGGGTGGCGGGATGGCGCGGGTGGTGGACGAGGCGGCTGGGGTCAGCGGCGGCGGGGTCCGGACTGAGCGGGGCGGCGCCCCATGCTGAGGAGACGGAGGGCGCGCTCTTGCTCGAAGTCGAGGGCGCGCGCGGCGGGGGCGGGGATGCGGCCGATACGCCTGCCTAGCTCGGCGACCTCGGCGCGGACCGGCGGTTCGGCGAGTACCCGCAGACCGAAGGCCAGCGCGGCCGGGGAGATGTCGTAGCGGCGCTCGATCGCCAGGGCCAGAGCGACCGCCTCCACGTCCTCCTGGCCGAACTGCCGGTGCGGTGTGGCCGCCGCCGAGCCCGCGGTCGGGCGCAGGCCGGGAAGCAGGCCAAGAGTGTCCCGGTATCGCAGCATTCGCGGGGAAGTTCCGAGGCGCTGCGCGGCCTCCGTGATGCGCATGACTCTGAATCTAACAAAGTTCTGTCAGAAATGGCCGTTCCGACGTGCGATCAAGCACTCCCGTCCCGTAACGTCGGGGTGTCGCCCGAGGGGGAACCCGAGCCTGGAGGAGCTTTCGATGCCCACTGAAGCCGTCCCGTTCAAGGTCAAAGACTTGTCGCTGGCCGAGTTCGGCCGCAAGGAGATCCGGCTCGCCGAGCACGAGATGCCGGGGCTGATGACGGTGCGTGAGGAGTTTGCGCGCTCCCAGCCGCTGCGCGGCGCAAGGATCACCGGGTCCCTGCACATGACCATCCAAACAGCGGTGCTGATCGAGACGCTGGCGGCGCTCGGTGCCCAGGTGCGGTGGGCGAGCTGCAACATCTTCTCCACCCAGGATCACGCCGCCGCCGCGGTCGCCGTCGGCCCGGACGGCACGCCCGAGGACCCGAAGGGCATCCCGGTGTTCGCCTGGAAGGGGGAGACCCTGGAGGAGTACTGGTGGTGCACCGAGCAGGCGCTCACCTGGCCGGGGCAGCCGGGACCGAACATGCTGCTTGACGACGGCGGGGACGCCACGCTGCTGGTCCACAAGGGCGCGGAGTTCGAGGCGGCGGGGGCTGTGCCGGAGCCGGCTGACGACGATCCTGAGGAGTGGCTGGTTATCCTGTCCGCGCTGCGTGCCTCGCTGGCGGCGAGCCCGGGCAAGTGGACCGCCACCGCCGCCGAGATCAAGGGTGTCACCGAGGAGACCACAACCGGGGTGCACCGGCTGTACGAGATGGCCAAGGCGGGCACGCTCAAGTTCACGGCCATCAACGTCAACGACTCCGTGACGAAGTCCAAGTTCGACAACAAGTACGGCTGCCGGCACTCTCTGGTCGACGGGATCAACCGGGCCACCGACGTACTGATCGGCGGCAAGGTGGCGGTGGTGTGCGGCTACGGCGACGTGGGCAAGGGCTGCACGGAGTCGCTGCGCGGCCAGGGCGCGCGGGTGATCGTCACCGAGGTCGACCCGATCTGCGCGCTGCAGGCGGCCATGGACGGGTTCCAGGTCGCGCGCCTGGAGGACGTTGTCGACAGCGCGGACATCTTCGTGACCGCGACCGGCAACTACAACATCATCACCGCCGAGCACATGAGCAAGATGAAGCACCAGGCGATCGTCGGCAACATCGGCCACTTCGACAACGAGATCGACATGGCCGGTCTGGCCCGTCTGCCCGGAGTGCGCAGGACCAACATCAAGCCGCAGGTCGACGAGTGGACGTTCGCGGACGGCCACGCGGTGATCGTCCTGTCCGAAGGCAGGCTGCTGAACCTGGGCAACGCCACCGGACACCCGAGCTTCGTGATGTCCAACAGCTTCACCAACCAGGTGATCGCCCAGATCGAGCTGTTCACCAGGGGCGAGGAGTATCCGCTCGGTGTGCACGTGCTCCCCAAGCACCTGGATGAGAAGGTGGCCCGGCTGCATCTGGACGCGCTCGGCGTGCGGCTGACCACGCTGACCAAGGAGCAGGCGAACTACATCGGCGTTCCGGTGGAGGGTCCCTACAAGTCGGACCACTACCGCTACTGAGCATGTCCGGCAGCAACCGGGTAGAGGCCTCCGATCCGGGTCAGGTCGCAGTCGGCCAGGCCCGGATCGGCTGGGCTGAGCGGACCATGCCCGTGCTGGGCCTGATCCGGGATGCGTTCGAGCGGGAGCAGCCGTTCGCCGGGCTGACCGTGGCGGCGTGCCTGCATGTCACGCCGGAGACCGCGGTGCTGGTCAACCTGCTCACGGCCGGAGGCGCGGAGCTGCACCTGGCCGCGTCCAACCCGCTGTCCACCCAGGACGACATCGCGGCTGCCCTGGCGGCCTCACCGGCGGTCAAGGTGCACGCCAGGTCGGGAGTGGACCGGCGGACGTACTACGAGCACATCCACCGGGCCCTCGACGCTGGGCCCGCCCTGGTCATCGACGACGGCTGTGACCTCGTGAACACCCTGCACACCGAGCGTCAGGAACTGCTCCCGGGTGTGCGCGGCGGCTGCGAGTCGACCACTACGGGGGTGGCGCGGCTGCGCCGGATGGCGGCCGAGGGCACGCTCGCGTTCCCGATGGTGGCGGCCGACGACTCGCGTACCAGGCGCAGGTTCGACAACTACCTCGGCACCGGGCAGTCGGTGATCGACGGGATCCTCCGGGCCACCAACGCGCTGCTGGCCGGCCAGGTGGTGGTCGTTGCGGGTTACGGGTCTTGCGGCAGCGGAATCGCCGCGCGGGCCAGAGGGCTCGGCGCCCAGGTCATCGTCACCGAGGTCGATCCCGACCGGGCACTCGAGGCGCTGATGGAGGGCTTCCGGGTGCTGCCGATGGCCGAGGCGGCGCCGCTCGGGCAGGTGTTCATCACGGCGACGGGCTCGCGGGACGTGATCGGGCGCGACCACATGGCAGCGATGCGCGACGGCGCGATCCTGGCGAACGCGGGCCACTTCGACGTTGAGGTCGACGTGCGCGCGCTGGCCGGGCTTGCCGTCGCGGTTCACCCGTCCGTCCGCCCGCACGCCGACGAGTACCTGCTCGACGACGGCCGGCGGCTGATCCTGCTGGCCGAGGGGCGAGTGGTCAATCTGGTCGCCGCCGAGGGAAACCCAGCCGCGGTGATGGACCTGTCGTTCGCCGTGCAGGCGCTGGCCCTGGCCTGGCTCGGCAGCAGAGATGGCCGGGCCGGAGGGGAGGGCCGGGATGAGAGGGAGGGCGGGGGTGGAGAAGATGAGCCCCTGCCCGCCGGGGTGCATGACATACCCCCCGAAATCGACGCCCAGATCGCGGCGCTCGCGCTCGCGTCTATGGGCACCGAGATCGACGCGCTCACGCCCGCGCAGCAGGAGTACCTGGACTCCTGGCGGCAGGGCTCGTAACCGGGACCATGCTCTGCATGATCGGATTGCCGGGGATGGTGTCAGTCCTATGAGCTGGCGCGTTACCCCGCACCGACAGGGTTCCCACTGTCTGGCCGGCGCGCTCAGGCGGGCGGTGCGAAGCCGCCGCCTTCGGGCGGCTCCTGCCGGGCGGCCACCGTCGGCCCGGGTGCGCCGGAACCGCCGTCCTCGCCCTGGCTGGTCGGCACGACCGGGCCGGCGGGTGCGCCGGAGACGCCCGGAACGCCCGGCACCGGACCTGCGGGCCAGCCAGGAGCCGGCCCGGTCGCACCAGCATGAATGACCGCCAGGCGGGCCGTTTCCCGCTGCCGCCGGACGGCGAGCACGGCCGCGAGGAACGCGGCGGGCGGGGTGCCCGGCGGCGGAGGCGGGGTGACCTGGGCGGCCACGGCAGCGGCGATCCGCTGCCCGAATTCCTCCCTGGCCGTCGGCGTGAGCTCGTAGAAGCGGCGGAGGTAGCTGCTTGCCTGCTCCGCGATCTGGTCGCTCAGCCCGGACAGCTCGAGCGCCTGCGCCCAGCCCGCCAGCGGGGGCGGCACGACCGCGAGCGCCGCCGGAAGCCCGGGCCTGCGCGGCAGCCGCTCCTGGATCACGAAGGTGCCGGCGAAAAGGTCACCGAGCCGCTTGCCCTTGGCGGACAGCAGCGAGCAGATCAGCGCGGGCGCACCGGTTAGCGCCCAGATCTCGATGAGCGCCGCGCCCGACCGCCAGAGCGACTGCCGGAACCGCACCGGCCCGCCGTCGTCGCTCACCACCCGCAGCCCGAGCGCCATCTTGCCCAGCGACCTGCCCCGGCTCAGCGTCTCGAAGGCGGTCGGATAGCCGACAAGCACCAGGATCAGCGTCGCGACAACCACGGCCGCCAGCCACGCCGCGTTCAGGTGGGCCGTTCCGATGAGAACTCCCAGAATGATCCCAATCAGGATGATCTGGACGGTCATGTCGATGATGATGGCGATCATGCGGCTGGGGAACCGGGCGCACGGGACGTCGAGGACGACGGCCTCGCCGGTGACCACCTCGGTCATGCTCGGTCTCCCGCCGTCTTCCGCTCGCCACTCAGTGCGGCCCGGGCCGTCGCCGTCCGGCCGGCCGGACGGTCACCCGCCCGCCTCACATTCCCCTTCACGGCCAAGGCTATCCACTAGCGGGCAGTAATCTCCTGTCGTGGATGTGGACGCGTTTGTCGCTGCGCATCAGGCGGAATGGGACCGGCTCGACCGTCTCGTCGCCCGGCGCCGCCGCCTGTCCGGCGAGGAGGTCGACGAGCTGGTCAGGGCCTATCAGCGGACCGCGACGCATCTGTCCGCGGTGCGCAGTTCGGGGTATGACCCGGCTCTTGTCGCGCGGTTGTCGACGAGAGTCGCCAGGGCCCGTTCGGCCGTTACCGGCGCGCACACCCCGTCGTGGGGCTCGGTGGGGCGGTTCGCGGTCGCGTCCTTCCCCCTGATGGCCTACCGGGTGCGCTGGTGGTGGCTCGGCACCGCGGCCGGGTCGCTGGTGGTCGCGTTCATCATCGGCGTGTGGGTCGCTAGGTCGCCCGCCGTGCAGGCCAGCCTGCTGCCGCCCGCTCAGGTCAGGCAGCTGGTCAATTCGCAGTTCCGGGGCTACTACTCGCAGTATCCGGCGGCCTCGTTCGCGGCGAAAGTGTGGACAAACAACGTCCTGGTCGCGTTCGAGTCGCTGATCTTCGGGATCCTGCTGTGCCTGCCCACCCTGCTGGTGCTGTTCAACAACGCGGTCAACCTCGGCGCGGTCGGCGGACTGATGATCGTCCATGGCCGGGGCGTTGAGTTCTTCGCGCTGATCCTGCCGCACGGGATGCTCGAGCTGTCGGCGGTGTTCCTCGCCGCGGCTGCCGGGCTGCGGCTCGGCTGGCGGATCATCGACCCCGGCCCGCTGCCGCGGTCGCAGGCCCTGGCGGTGGCGGGCCGGGAGACGATCACGCTCGCGCTCGGCATGATCGTGCTGCTGCTCGTGTCCGGGATCATCGAGGCCTTCGTCACCCCGTCGCCGCTGCCCACCTGGGCCAGGATCGGCATCGGGGCCTGCGCGGAGGCCGCGTTCCTGACCTACGTGATCGTGTTCGGCCGCCGCGCGGCCGCGGCCGGGCTCTCCGCCGACATTGAGGCCGCACCCGACGTGGTCCCGGTCGTCGGCTAAAGCGTCGGCGGGTCTTGGGGGTGGGCCGCGGTTGCGAGCTTGGGGGGAGTGCGGGGTCGGAGGCGTCCTGCGGCGGGCGCGAGTTTGGGGAGTGCGGGGGTCAGAGGCGGCCGGCAGCCTTCAGGTTCAGGTAGGCGTCGGACAGGGCCGGGGGCAGCCGGTCGGGCGGGGCGTCCACGACCTCGACGCCGCGCCTGCGCAGCAGGGCGGAGATCCGGGCCCGCTCGGACCTGGCCCGCTCGCCCGCGGCGGCGTCGTAGACCGCGGCGGCGTTCCCCCGCGCCGCGGCCATCTCATCGATCCGTGGGTCGGCGACCGCGGCGATGAGCAGCCGGTGCCTGGCCGCCAGCGCCGGGATCCTGGGCAGCAGCCCCTCCTCGATCGCCGTCGGGTTCAGGTCCGTGAGGAGCACCACCAGGCAGCGCTGCCGGACGGTCGCCAGCACGGTCGCGGCCATCAGGCCCGCGTCGGACTCGACGAGCTCGGCGTCGAGCACGGCCATCGCGTTCGTCATCGCGGACAGGACCTCATTGCGGCCCGCGCCGATCACCCGGGTCCGCACCCGCCGGTCGACCGCGATCAGGTCAATCCGGTCACCGGCCCGCGACGCGAGCGCTGTCAGCAGCAGCGCGGCGTCCATGGATGTATCCAGGCGGGGCACGCCCGCCACCCGCCCGGCGGCCGTCCGGCCGGTGTCGAGCACGATCAGGACGCGCCGGTCCCGCTCGGGGCGCCAGGTCCGCACCATCACGTCGACCCGCCGCGCCGACGATCGCCAGTCGATCGAGCGGACGTCGTCGCCCACCACGTACTCGCGGAGCGAATCGAACTCGCTGCCCTGGCCGCGCAGCAGCGACACGTGCTGGCCATCGAGCTGCCGCAGCCTGGCGAGCTTTTCCGGCAGGTGCCTGCGGCTGCCGAACGGCGGCAGCACCCGGACCGACCACGGCACCAGATGACCGCCCTGCCGGCCGGCCATCCGCAGCGGTCCCAGCGAGCGGACCGTAACCCGGTTCGCGGCGAAATCCCCACGGCGCCGGGGTGTCAGCGTCGTGGTCGCGCTCGTCTCACCACCGCCCGGTACGCTCAGCTCCGCACGCCCTGGCTCCGCCCCGGCGCTGGGCTGCCAGGCGTCCCGCACAGTGCCGCGCAGCACCCGGCGGCTCGCGTTGGCGATCGTCAGCGTGACCTCGCCGGCGGCGCCGAGCCGGATCCTGGTGTCGCCGGAACGGGTCAGCCGCAGCGAGCGCACCGGCGCCGCCAGGATCACGTCGGCCGCTATCGCGGCGAGGATCACCGCGTCGACCGCGAGCAGCGCCGCGACCGTCCGCAGCGCGAGCACGATCAGCGCGCCGGCCAGCGCGGCAGCGGCCGCCCGGCCGGTCAGCGCCATTCGGCTGCCCTGGCCGGCCCCGCGGCGTCGCGTTCCGGATACTTCACCGGGGCACCGCGACCGAGGCGAGTACGGCCTCCAGGATGCCGTCCGCTGTGGTGCCGTCCAGCTCCGCCTCGGGCCTGAGCTGGATCCGGTGCCGGAACGTCGGCCGCGCGAGCGCCTTGACGTCGTCCGGGGTGACGTACTCGCGGCCGGACAGCCACGCCCAGGCCCGGCTGGTCGCCAGCAGCGCGGTCGCGCCGCGGGGGGAGACCCCGAGCAGCAGCGACGGTGACTGCCTGGTCGCCCGGCACAGGTCCACGATGTAGCCGGTCACCTCCGGCGAGACGTGCACGCCGGCGACCGACTCTCTCGCGGCGGCCAGGTCGGCCGCGCCCGCGACCTGCTCTACTCCGGCGGCGGCCAGGTCGCGCGGGTTGAACCCCGCGGCGTGCCTGGTCACGATGCCGATCTCCTGCTCGCGGTCGGGCACGGCCACGGTCAGCTTCAGCAGGAACCGGTCCAGCTGGGCTTCGGGCAGGGGATAGGTGCCCTCGTACTCCACCGGGTTCTGCGTCGCGGCCACGCAGAACGGCTCGGGCAGCGGCCGCGGCGTGCCCTCCACCGAGACCTGGCGCTCCTCCATGGCCTCGAGCAGCGCGGCCTGCGTCTTCGGCGGGGTCCGGTTGATCTCGTCGGCCAGCAGCAGGTTCGTGAAGATCGGGCCGTCGCGGAACTCGAACCGCGCGGTCCTCGCGTCGTAGATCAGCGAGCCGGTCACGTCTCCCGGCATCAGGTCGGGCGTGAACTGCAGCCGCTTGCTCTGCAGCCGCAGCGACGCCGCGAGCGCCCGGACCAGCAGCGTCTTGGCCACCCCGGGAACGCCTTCCAGCAGCACGTGCCCCTGGCACAGCAGCGCGATCAGCAGCCCGGTGACGACCGGGTCCTGCCCGACGACGGCCTTGCCGACCTCGGTGCGGACGTCGCCGAGCGCGGCCCGCGGGTCGCGCTGCTGCCCCGGCCATACCGCTCCCAGGGCGGATCCTGCGGCCGCGCCGCCCGGGTCCGCGGCACCTCCGCTGGCCTCGAGGCCAGCCGGTGCCTGGTATTCGCCGTTCACTGGGTCCGTACCTCACTCTCCAGGGCATCGAGATCGTCGGCGAGCGCGACGAGCGCGGCATCGTCGCCAGGCGCCGGCCCGAATAGCATCGCCTCGATCAGGGCCTGGCCGCTACCTGACCGCGCCGAAAACGCGGCCACCACTTCACCGGGGCCGGCGTCCGGCGCCAGGCCGAGCGCGGGCAGCGTCCTGGCCAGCATCGCGGCCCGCAGCGCGTCGGCGGCCCGGCCGCGGGCCCGGCGCGACCGGTAGAGCCCGGCGTGGCCCTCGACGGTCTCCGAGGCACGGACGACGACCGGCAGCGGTTCCGGCACCAGCGGCCCCAGCCTGCGCACCCGCCACAGCGCGGTGAGCACGGCGGCGATGCCGAGCTGGATCGCTACCAGATACGCGGGCAGCGGAACCAGGCTCAGCACCGATTGCTGGCCGCTGCTTGGCAGGCCGGCGCCGAGCCCTGCGGACGGCACCAGCCAGACGATGCGGGAGTTGCTGCCGAGCAGGTTCAGCGCCAGCGCGGCGTTGCCGAGGTGCGCCAGGCTGCCGTTGGTGAGGGCGTTTCCGGTGCCGAGCACCGTGATCACCCGCCCGGCCGTGGTGTACCGCACCAGCGAGGGATGCCCCCCGGTCGGATAGCACAGCGCCGGGCGGGCGGCCGCTGTCCGGTGCCGGCCCGCCGTGCCCGGCGTGCCCGACTGCTGCAGGTTCAGCTGCGCACCGCCCATATCGGCGGTCCCCGCCAGGCGCGCGGCGTTCAGCCCGCAGCCGGGCGCCAGGATCAGGACCGGGGCCGGGCCGACGAGGCCGACCCGGGGGGCGAGCGCGGCGAGCGCGGCGCGGCCGGGCCCGATCAGCACCAGATCGGCCTGGACCTGGGCCAGGCCGTCGAGCTGGCGCGCGGTGAGCAGCCCGGGGCTGGTGACGACCAGCGTGACTCCGCCATGGCCTGGCGCGCGCGCCGCGCTTTCGGCGGCGGCCGGCGTGGTCTCCCTGGTCACCGAGTAGCCGCGGTCCGACAGAAGGTCGGCGATCGCGTGCGCGCCGGCGGCGTCGGTGCCCGATGGGTCAAGGTAACCGGTGATCGGGGCGCCGGGCTGCAGCAGCGCGATCACGATCCCGCCGAGCACGATGACGGCCGCGAGCGCCAGCGGAACCCGCCACCTGCGCCACAGGTCCCGGGCGGTCGGCGAGACCGGCCGCTGGCCGCCGGGACCGGCGCGCCCGGCGCGCCCGGCCGCGGCGCCCGCGGGCGGATGGGAGACGGGAAGAGGGGCCGGGGCGGGCGCCGGCGGCCGGGTGGCCATCGTCATGACACCGGGCCCGATGCGGTCGTCGCGGCAGCCGGCGTCGTGGCAGCCGGGGTCCCGGCAGCCGCGACGGGGCGCGCGGCCTGTATCGCGGCGTCGAGCTCGCGCACCTGCTGGTAGCCCGCCGCGGTCCCGGCTCGCTGCCCGTATCTGACGTCGTCGAACAGCCGCGCCACCGCCATGAGGTTCGTCGCGTGGTCCGGCAGCGGCCGACTGGCTTCGGCCGCGAACTCGTCCGCGGTCCTGCCCACCCGGGGCGGGAGGATGCCGCGTTCCTCGAGCTCGACCGCGACCGCCCGGACCGACTCAATGATCGCGGCTGTGTAGTCCCCGGCGGCGGCCATGCGCTCTGCCTGCTGGCGGTGGTCGCGTGCGCTGAGCTGGCCCGCGGCGAGCAGCGGGATACGGCCGCGCGACCGGGACCGCGCAACGGGCCCGATCCAGGCCATCACCACCACGATGGCGACGGCCAGCACGGCGGCAAACACGACCAGCCCGGCCCGTCCGACGGTCACCGTCGCCCCGTTCAGCAGATCGTTGATCGCGTGGTCAATCCACTCGCTGAGCGAGATCCCGGGGTGGTACATCTCCTTGGACAGCTCGGCGCGGGCGAGCCGCTGGCCCTGCTGGCGGGTAACGCCGCCGCCGCCCGGGACGGCCGCCGCTGCCCACTGCGACGCGCGGGCGGTGATCACCAGGCGGGCGGGACCGGTGCCCGTCCCGGTCCCGGCGCCGGTCCCTGGCGCCCGGCCGGTGGCCGCCACACCGTCTCGAACTCGTTGCCGCTCATCTGCTGGCCCCCGGCGGCGTTCTGCAGCGCGAGGTCGAGGCCTTCCTTGCGCATCCGCATGTCCAGGTAGAGCAGGACCGTCACGCCGGCGCTGATCGGCCGGGTGACCGCGCCCGCGACGATGCTGCCGACCCCGCCGATGATGACCGCCGCGACCGAGCGGCTTGCGGTAAGCCCGAAGACGCCGCCCGAACCACCGGCGAGCGCCTCGAGCAACGAGAACGGAAGCTGCAGCACGAACGCGGCGACCGAGACGACGATCCCGGCCAGCAGCAGGATCCCGAGCACCCGCCAGAAGCTCCGCCGGACCAGCCGCCACGATCTGGCGAGCGCGGTCACCGGCCCCTGGCGCTCGAGCACGACGACGGGCACCGACAGGCTGAACATGATCGAGAGCCACACGGTGACCCAGAACGCCGCGATGCCCGCGAGGATCCCGAAGGCGATCGCCGCAGCGTAGATGTGCAGGAGCACGAAGACTATGACGATCACGGCGACCACGGCCCAGAGGCCCAGGATGCAGAGCCCGGCCAGCACGATCGCACCGAGGATCGCGGGAAGCCGCGGCAGCCCGAGCCGCCACGCCTCGCCCATGCTCACCTTCTGGCCGAGCACGCCACGCCCGATCACGACGGTGAGCAGGCCGGTCAGGACGAGCTCGATGACGACCGCGAGCACGACGATGGCCAGCACCGACGGCAGCACGATCGCGAACACGTCGAACAGCAGGTGCCGGACCTGCGCGTGCGTCATGTCCTGTCCCGCGCCAATGTTCAGCTGGCCGACAACATCGCGCAGAAGCAGCGAGAACGCGGTCGACGCCACGCCGTAAACGGTCAGCAGGATCGCCGACAGGCCAAGCGTGGCCGCCGGGTTCTGCCGGATCGACGTGAACGCCCCGCTGAGGATTTCGCCAACGCCCAGCGGGCGCAGCGGGATCCCGCCGGGCTCGGGCCCGGGCGGCTGGTAGCCCTGGCCGTACCCGGGATACTGCCGGTACGGCGGTTGCTGACCGTACCCGGGT
>Ga0209333_1000099_pt1 | contig 48705 bp, 34 predicted proteins | sample BlaSpr_A8_OM2_O3_FD_187982 | JGI IMG/M metagenome (GOLD analysis project Ga0209333, IMG submission 187982) | Forest soil microbial communities from Thunder Bay, Ontario, Canada - Black Spruce, Ontario site 2_A8_OM2_O3 (SPAdes) (version 2) | ecosystem: Environmental > Terrestrial > Soil > Boreal... | reverse complement strand
CCATGATTAACAGGATTTTATAGTAAAGATTTAATAATAGAATTAGCTTATGGTCAATATAGTTTTAGTGGTACATATGCTTTCATTTTAGGAAGTTTAACAGCTGGTTTAACTGCATTTTATTCATTTAGATTAATATGTTTAGTATTCTTAACTGTACCAAATGGATCCAAACAATCTTATTTAAATGCTCATGAAGCAAATAATAAAGTAATTATTCCATTATTTTTATTAGCTTTATTTAGTATATTCTTTGGATTTATTTTCTCTGATTTATTTGTAGGAATGGCTAGTGATTTCTTTGGTAATGCTATATTTATTAAACCTAATAATATTTCTTTAATTGAAGCTGAATTTAGTTTACCTTTAATAATTAAATTATTTCCTGCTTTATTATCATTATTTGGTGCTAGTTTAGCAATATTTTTATATCATAAAAGTCCGACAGTTATTATTGATTTAACTGATAATTTATTAGGACAAAATTTATATACTTTCTTAAATGGTAAATATTACTTTGATATAATTTATAATAATTATATAATTAATAAAGGTTTAGAATTCGGTTATACTATTTCAAAAATATTAGATAGAGGTATAATAGAAATGGTTGGACCTTATGGATTATCTCAAACTTTAACTAATACTGGAAAAAATATTAGTAAATTAGATACTGGTGTTATAACTACATATTCTATTTATATTACTTTATCATTACTTTCTTTAATTTTCTTAATTTTTGCACCTATTTTTATTGATACTTCTTTATTAAATGAAATAAGATTATTTATTATTTATATAGCTGCTTTAATTTTAGTTTTATCTCCTTCTAATACAAAATCATAAATTTTTATATTTATTATTTATATTTATTAAAATTACCCCTTATCTAATATTTTTACATTTAATATTTTTAATATTAATTTAATTTATAACATGAACATAATTTATTAATATAAATTCAATCAATGTCTCATTTTATAGAAATTTTTTAAATAAACAAAAATAAATTTCAAAATTGCTTATAACGCAGAGACAGTTCTCTAAAATTTTCTATGAGATCTATATATTTTTATTAAATATTAATGCCTCAATTAATACCATTTTATTTTGTTAACCAATTTTCATTCTCATTTTTAACTTTACTTTCTTTAATTTATATTTTTTCTAAATATGTATTACCATTATTTACTTTCCAACAAGTAATAAGAATGTATATTACTAAATTAAGTAATAAATCATAAATTAAAACTGTAATTTAATATTCTTTAATTTTAATATTATTAATTAAAATAATATTATTTATATTTATTAAAATTACCCCCTATCTAATATTTTTCTTTGTTTTTAATAATTAAATATAAAAGAATACTATGTTAACTAAAATAAAATAAAATAATATAGTAAAGATTTTAATATTTAAATTAAAATATTAATAATATAATATTTATTTAAATATATGAAATAATTGAATAAGGCGAATCTTAGAATACTTTAAATTTATAATATTAATAAATAAAAATTATACAAATAAATTCTAAAATATTAATACTAATAAGTTATATATTATAATTATTTAATATAATATTATATACAAAATTAATCCTAATTTTATTTTAAATTAAAAGTAGATTAGTATTAAACTAAGAGAGATTAAAATTAAATTTTACAAATAAAAATGTTTTTAACACTATCAATATTTAATACAATATATAACGATGCTCCTCAACCATGACAAATAGGATTTCAAGACAGTGCTGCACCAGGATTTACTGGAATAGTAGAATTACATAATACTATTTTCTTCTATTTAATAGTTATCTGTATTGGAGTTTTTTGAGTTTTAGGTTCAACTATTTATTATTTTAATACAAAAAATTCACCTATTGTTCACAAATATTTAAACCATGGTACATTAATAGAATTAATTTGAACTATAACACCTGCTTTAATATTAATAGCTATAGCTTTCCCAAGTTTTAGATTATTATATTTATTAGATGAAGTAATATCACCTACAATTACTATAAAAGTAGTAGGTCATCAATGATATTGAAGTTATGAATATTCTGATTATGTAACTGAAAGTGGTGAATCTATAGAATTTGATTCATATATGATACCAGAATCTGATTTAGAATTAGGACAATTTAGATTATTAGATGTAGATAATAAAGTAATAATACCTATAGATTGTCATATTAGATTAATTATTACTGGTGCGGATGTAATCCATTCTTTCGCTGTACCTTCATTAGGACTTAAAATTGATGCTGTACCAGGTAGATTAAATCAATCTTCTATTATAGCTGAAAGAACTGGTACATTTTATGGTCAATGTAGTGAAATTTGTGGAGTATGACATGGTTTTATGCCTATTGTTGTTGAAGCTGTTTCTGTTCAAGATTATTTAGCTTGAGTTGATCAAACTAATAGTTAATTTTTTATATTTATATAATTTTCATATTTATATATAAAACATTATAATATTTTAGTTTAAAATATCAATTTCTTTTAATAATTACCCCCTATAATATTAATTATTAATAACATTTTTGTTTTGTTTTTGTTTTTTATTATTTTAAAACATAAAAACAAAACAAAAACAAAAAAAACAAAAATAAAAGTATTAAATTTAAATCTTTATTTTACAATTTGTTGGTTTTAACAAACATAAAAACAAAAACCAAGTATATTTATTCATAAAATAATTAAATATCTTAAATAAAGCCTATAATTTAATGGTAGAATGATTTCTTGATGAGAAATTCATAGAAGTTCAAATCTTCTTGGGCTTATAAAAATCATAGTCTATAAGTCTATTAGACTAATTATAATATAAACAAAATTAAAATAAAAAATGTTCTGTTTTTGTTATTACAAAATTGTAAATTAATTACATTGTCAGAATATATATACAATAATAATATTAGAAATTATTAAAAAATATAAATAGTTTTCTATATATTAAAATAATATTGTTATCAAGTGAGTAGTTATAATAATTTAATTGTTTCTAATAAATAATATTTTGATTATTAAAATAATCAATTATTATTATATTAAATTTAAAAATATTTAATTAAATATAAATTTTTATAATGATTTAAACTACAAAATTAACTAAATTATATATTAATTATCTAAAATTTTATAAATTATTATAAAAATTTTAAGATAATTCTATGAACTATTTTTAAAATAGGGTATATTATACCATAAATTAATACTTTATAAAAAATTTCAAAAACTAAATTATATTAAATATAATAATTAAATTTTTATTATTATATTTAAAATATTTAAAAATAAGAAAATTAAATAAAGAATATTAATTAAAATTAAAATAATAAATACAAATGAGATTATTAAAAACTAATGTATTATTAAGATTATTAAATTCTTATATTGTAGATTCTCCTGAACCTGCAAATCTATCTTATTTATGAAACTTTGGATCTTTATTAGGAACTTGTTTAATAATACAAATTTTAACAGGAGTATTTTTAGCAATGCATTATCAACCACATGTAGATTTTGCATTTAATAGTGTAGAACATATAATGAGAGATGTTAATGCTGGTTGAATATTAAGATATACGCATGCTAATGTAGCTTCATTTTTCTTTATTTTTGTATATGCTCATATTGCTAGAGGATTATATTATAGTTCATATAAATCACCTAGAATATTAGTTTGAAGTATAGGAGTAATAATATTAATATTAATGATGGCTATAGCCTTTTTAGGATATGTATTACCTTATGGTCAAATGAGTTTATGAGGTTTCTTTAATAAGCCTCAAATGTATAATTTATTTTTAATTTGTTTATCTTTATTGTTAATAACACCTATTTATTTAAAAAATAAACCTAAAATAAGTAGACTTAAAGGTTTTTATAGAATAGGTCCTCACAATACAGATATTATCTCTATTATATTTGGATCTCTTCTTGGAGGTGTTCATGGTGAAAAAAGATTATTAGGAGTAGGTACTAGATTTAGTTTTTATCATGAAGCTGTTCATGTAGAATATATGTTGTTCTTACATAAAATATTCTCTGATTTAGGTTATTGTAATCCTAAATTACCTGTTATTACAACAAGATTGGGTAGTAAAGGTAAAATAAGAAAAATAGTAAGATTTTCAACTTGAACTTATACTAGTTTTAATTGAATATATAATCTATGATACAAAAATAAAATTAAACATGTACCAGAATGTATTGATAAATTTTTAACTCCTTTAGCTTTAACTATTTGAATTATGGATGATGGAATTAAAGTAGGTCAAGGTTTAAAATTTTGTACTAATTATTTTTCTTATAATGATTGCTTACTTCTTAAAAAAGCTTTAAATAGTAATTTTAATCTTAAAGCTTCTATTCAATCTGCAGGACAAAAAGATAAATATACAATTTACATATTAAAAGAATCTATGACAGATCTTATAAATATAATATCTCCTTACATAGTACCTGAAATGAGATATAAATTAAATTAAAAATAAATATACATAGTTATAATGTTAAATATAAAGCAATTTTTACTAAAAATTTATATAATAAACTTTATAGCGATACTGATGAAAACAGGTCAAAGATGTTTGTTTAGCATTAAGACCGTCGGTAGAGTAAACTATCGCGACAGACTGGCTCATCGGTGGGTGTCTGAAATGATGCTTAATGTACAGTCGGAATCTTTATTCATTATAAAAATATGAAATTATAAATTTCTTATAATGAAGCACAAGGCATTATATTTGTATAATAAAATTTAAGGGGTCAATTAAAGAGTACAAAGCCAAAGGGAAAGTCTAACTTATAAAATAGACTTATTTAACTATTTACCCCCTTTTCTTTAAATTTGTAATCATAATAAAAGGGTAAAAGAAATTCTTAGTTCTAAGTTAGGGTTCGATTCCCTCTTAACTCTATTATTGAAAATTATAATAGTAATTTTTACTAATTTAATTTATTATTTAAACTTACCCCCTTTCATTAATTAAGTACTCATGGTAAAAGAATAAACATAACAACAAGTGTAAAATTTATTCTCTGTTTGTTATGTTTATAACGACCCTTAAATTTTATTATACTATTATTTTAAAATAAAATAATTATAATGTACATGATTTACTTGTTTTAAACATATTAAGTTTAAGCTAGAATAGGTAAATTAAAGATTTGGCAACAGTAATTACTAATTTATTATCAGCAGTACCTTTTTTTGGACAAGATTTAGTAGAATTAATTTGAGGAGGATTTAGTGTAAGTAATGCTACACTTAATAGATTTTTCTCTCTTCATTTTTTATTACCATTTTTATTAGCTGCTTTAGTAATAGCTCATTTAATGGCTCTTCATACACATGGTTCAAATAATCCTAATGGAATCTCTTCTAATGTAGATAGATATGCAATGCATCCTTATTTTACATTTAAAGATCTTGTAACTATTTTTGCATTCTTTTTAGCTTTATCTGTTATAGTTTTCTTCTATCCTAATTTATTAGGACATAGTGATAATTATATTCCAGCTAATCCAATGAGTACACCTTCTTCAATAGTACCTGAATGATATCTTTTACCCTTCTATGCTATTTTAAGATCTATTCCTAATAAATTATTAGGAGTATTAGCTATGTTTGGTTCATTATTAATATTATTAATTTTACCTTTAACTGATGTATCAAGAATAAGAGGTAGTCAATTTAGACCAGCTATGAAATTAGCTCAATGATTCTTTATTGTAAATTTTGTAATATTAATGTGAATTGGTTCTCAACATCCTGAAAGCCCTTTTGTAGAAGTAGGACAATTTGCTACTACATTCTATTTTTCTTGATTCTTAATTATTGTACCTATTGTAGGTTTAGCTGAAAATACTTTAATGGATTTAGCTACAGATAAAAATTAAATAATTAAATTATTTTATGCTTATAATGGTTAATAAATTATAAAAATTTAATTTATTAACCATTATTTTTGTTTTTTATATTTACCCCCTTTTCTTTAAATTTGTAATCATAATAAATCCTTGATTTAGCTTTAGTTCTATAAAAATTAAATTTTTTATTTTATTCTGAAAGTTTAAAATTTGTAAATCTTGATTTGTGTATTTCCTACTCCATTTAATGATGCAGTAAAACAATGACAAACATTAAAATTGATTCTAATATTCCATTCTGCAATGAAGATCTATCTAAATACGGTTTAAACTAATTGAAGTAATAAAGGATTTAATTAAACAAGATGAAGATTTGTCAGACGTTTTAGTTGAACTTATCTATAATTAAATTAGTTCTCATAAATTAATAAGTGTCATTATAAAATTAAAACTTAAATTCTATAATACAAAAGCTGAAGTAATACAGCAAGTAATGTTAGAAATAAAACTGTTAAAGCTAATTAAATTTAAACTCAATGAAATTAATCTCATATAAACACAAACCCAAAATTAAGGTGAAGCATACTTAAATTTATATCAAGTTTAATTTATTTAATAAATTTACTTTCTATAAAGAATAAAATCGTTTACTAATATTTTTAAAAGAGTATTTTATTAATACAAATAAATAATTAAATATTATTAAATTTCTATATAATTTGGGTTTTGTGTTTTTATTAAAAAATTTAAAATTAAATTATAAAAATAAGGTAGATTTAGTTTAATTGGCAAAATAACGTTTTGTGGCGACGCTGTTCAGAGTTCAAATCTCTGATTTTACCCTAAATTATTATTAATTAAAATATTAAATGTTAATTAAATTAATTAATAAGTTTAATATTATTTATAATATATCTTTAATCAAAATGAGTTATGATATCTAAACCTGTAAAATTAATATTAAAATATCTTTATTATTATAAATAATGTATTAATTTTAAGTTAAGGTCCTAGGTCTATAAATAAACTTTAATTCTAATAAGAAGTTTATTTTATAATTTAATTGTATATAATAAAAATAGAATAATCTATGGATAACAAAATAGAAAAATATTCATTTAAATAATAATATATTATTTTTATCAAACACTTTAGTAATTAAATTTAAATAATTAAATAAATTCTTTAAATATTTAATTTGTTTATTTTATATTATTTCTTAAATGAGATACCTTTAATTCCTATATTCAGACTTATAAATATTTAGATTGAACCAGCTATATTTTATTATTAAAATAATCAAATTTATGTTTGAATAAAATATGAACATAATTAGTTTTGTAGATAATTTTTCTAACTCATTTGATAATTATATTTAATAAAAAAACAAAACAAAAAACAAAACAAAAAACAAAACAAAAAACAAAACAAAATTTTTTAATTATATAAATTTTAAAATAAATTAATTAGTTTAATTTAATAAATAGATTAATTATTTATTTAAATTCTATTGATTGAGCTAGTTAAAGAATTTTTAAATTAAATTAAGATACAGATAATTAAATATTTTGTATAATATCCCTTTATTTATTTAAATAATTGATAAAATTCAAAATTTTAAGCTGAAATAGTTTAAATGGTTAAAACTTACCATTCATGACGGTAAAACAAAGGTTCAATTCCTTTTTTCAGCTATATTTAAATTATTATAACAAAAATTTCACCAATTTTATTAAAATAAAATGATTAAAATAAATTTAATAATATAAAATTAATTTGCTTAATGCAGATTTATTAAAATTTTAATTTTTAATTAGTTTAAATTTTATTTTCAATTTTCTTCTTAATCAAAAATAAAAATTTAAAGTTTAATCTGATTAAAACATATAAATATTTAATTCTCTCATAGGTTTATTTTTGTTTATCTAAAGTAAGTTAAAGAAAATATAAAATAAGTAAGAAATAAACATAAAAATAGATAGTTTTAAAAAAAATATTTAAACTAAAAGTATAGATGACAATTTAGTAAAAACATCAAAGTAATTTAAAGGAATTATTAAGGATAACTAGCAAATTTATTAAAAAGGAGGTTTAAACCAAAAGCCACAAACTCATTAATAGAAATTAATAGTGAACAAATTGTGACAATCCTAAGGGAAACCTTTAATATTTATACTTCCTGAAGCAAAACATTGTATTAAGGAAAGGAAAGGAAATCAACCGAGACTCCGAAAGTAATGGTGAGTGAAATCGGATTAGCCTAAAGAAAATATAAAATATTTGAAATAATATAAAATTAATTATAAAGAATGAAGTTGGAATATCAATAATTATAATATAATATTAATATAATAATTATTTAATTAAATTAAATTAATTACCAAAGAAGGTATTAAGTCCTGTAAAATATAAAAAAAATTTTTTTTTGTTTTTAAATAAGTACGATGAGAGAAAACTTGTTGGAATATAGGGGAACCATCCTCTAAGGCTAAGTATAATAAATTTAGCGATAGTGAAAAGTACTGTAAAGGAAAAGTTGAAATAGTTCGTTGTATAACGAAATGAAATAATCTTGAATTAGTAATTCTATAAGCAGTCGAAGTTTTAGAATATAAAATGACGGCGTACCTTTTGCATAATGGGTCAGTAAGTTAATGATAGTAGCAAGGTTAATTAGCCTTAGCGAAAGCGACTGAATTATTTGTATAATAAAAAAAAACATATATAAATTTGTATAAATTAAAATTTTAAAATATTTTTACTAAAATAAAAATAGAATAAATTCCTTATATATTAAATAAATTAAAATATAAGTGATTTATTTACAAAGAATAGTTTTGGGATAGTTACTATTATTAGACCCGAAGCCAGTGGATCTTTCCAAAACCAGATTATAATGGATCGAACGGTTGAATGTTGCATAATTCTCCGAAGAGTTTTGGAAAGCGGTGAAATGCCAATCTTAACTGGTGATAGCTGGTTTTCTACGAAACATATTTAAGTATGACATCTATTAATAAATTTATGGAGGTACAGCACGGTAATTCCCAATTATCAATATAATTATTATTAAATTAATATTTATATTAAATATTTAGGTTGAGGGGACTTTAAAAATCTTACCAATGGAAACGAAACTCGGAATAACATAAATTGATAATAGATATTCAGACTATTCATGATAAGTTGGATAGTCAAGACGGAAACAGCCGAGAACATGGATCAAGGTCCCAAATGATTATTAAGTGAAAATAAGGAAGTAATAGATTGAATGCAGCTGTAAAGTGAGCCTGGTAGTCGCTATCTTTTAATGACCGTTGTAACAACGTAGCAGCCCTTAGACTATTGCGCCGAAAATTTAACGGGTCTTAAATAATCAACCGATATCCTGTTAATTATAAAATATAAAAATATAAATAAAATTTATATTTATAAATTAGGTAGTAGAACATTCAGTATAATTAATGATAAACAGTGTTTCATTGTTTGTAAATAACTGAAGAGATAATGCTGACATGAGTAACGTAAAAAGAAGTTATAATACTTCTCGCCGAATACGAAAGGGTTATAAGGAAAGGTTAAACCACCTTATGTTAATGCGGCCTCTAAGGTTCAGAACCAAAGTTTTGACTGATGAGTAATATATTGAAAATCTATATGGTAAATTATAATAGATCAGGAAAATTAAATATATAATTTATTTATTTAAATAAATTAATTACTACCGTACCCTAAACCGACACAGGTTCGTAAGTAGAGAATACTAAGGCGTAGAGCTAAAAGTTGTTAAGGAACTCGGCAAGTTGTTCTCATAAGTTTGACGATAAGAGAAACCATATAAAATTAAATTAGCCATAATTTAATAAATTATATGGTATAATAAAATCGGAGGCCACGACTGTTTACTAAAAACACAATTCAGAGCAATAATTAATATAATAGTATTCTGGATGAAATTTGCCCAATGCCATTAATATAAGAAAGGTAATATTAAAGTTACTAATCGAAAGTCTGGTTAATAGCGGTCTTAACTATGAGGATCCTAAGGTAGCAAAATAAATTGGCCATTAAATGTGGTCTAGTATCAATAATGTAACGATGGTCTCACTGTCTCTACAACTTGCTCAGTGAAATTGAATTGCGAGTGCAGATGCTCGCTGTCTTCAGAGGGACGGGAAGACCCTATGCAGCTTTACTGTAGTTAGTTATCACATTGATTTAAATTCAATTAATAGTAATTAGGTATGTCGATAGACTTAATTTGGAAAACCTTAGAATTTGAATTAAATCCTTGTTTACCTTATAAATTAAAATTTAAGGGAGAAATGACTAATTGGTAGTTTGACTGGGGCGGTCGTCTTTAAAAAAGTAGCAAAGTACATCCAAAGATTTTTAATTTTATAATATTATAATTATTTATTATAATATACAGACAAAAAAAAAATTATTAATTCTCTAATAATTTAAATATAAAAAAGAATTAAATAAAATAAATAAAATTTATTATTACAAGGTATAGCTAGAAATTGAATGGAGATCAATAAACCAGTGAAAGGTTTTGGAGTGTATAATGGCGGAAAGCATACCTAACTGAAAGACTTAGAAGTCGAACAGATACGTAAGTAGGGCATAGTGACCCCTCGATATATAATGGAATAGACGGGGATCAATCGATAAAAGTTACGCTAGGGATAACAGGCTGATAGCCGGCGAGAGTACACATTGTCCCGGCTGTTTGGCACCTCGATGTCGACTCATCCTATCCTCCGGGTGTAGAAGCTTGGAAGGGTTCGGCTGTTCGCCGATTAAAAGGGTACGCGAGTTGGGTTTAATACGACGTGAGTCAGTATGGTCCCTATCTTCTGAAGAGATAAATAGTAAAAAGGGAAAGACCTTCTAGTACGAAAGGATCAATAGGCTGTGTTTCTCTAGTGTACCAATTGTTAAATTTAATTTTAATAATTAAAATTATTAATTAAACAGGCATAGTTGGGTAGCCACAAACATATTAGATAAGCGCTGAATGTATATAAAGCAAGAAACTAACCCCTAGATACTATCTTAAATTTATTTCTATTATTTTGAATAAAATAATTTTCTTTTAATATATTAATCCATAATATTTTTTTAAGTAATGAAATATAATTTAATTTTATAAGAAATAGAACATTTCTTGATAGGATGCAAATGTAAGTAACTGTGAATTATTTAGTTTAGCATTACTAATTTATAAAATAGACTTGATGTTTAAAAATTGTCCAAAAAAGTAGGTATAAGGGTCTATAAATTATTAATTCCCTGTCATTTATTAATAAAAGTGTAAATTTAACCTAAAAAATTTTAGCTAAAATCACTATTATGTTAAAATAAAAAACCAAGGTCTTATAAATAGACTTGAGTTTTAAAATCTTTTGTCTTTGTTTTTAATAAACTATTTTTGATTATTTATTAATCTATTAATAATATTCATTAATTATATATTTAATTGTATTTTTATGAAAAAGATAAAAGATTTAGATTATTTATTTTATAGTGTATAAATATAATGTCTCTTTAAAATAAAAATAAAAAATAAAAAGTTTTAAATTAAATCATAGTTTTAAAAGAATCTACAAATTTAAGAGAAGAAATATTATTTTAAATAATTTGATTTTACAATTTTTTAATGGAAAAGTATGAGACATTCTATTGTTGATCATTATTTGTTTTCTTTTTAAATTAATAGAGGAAATGTGCATGTCAATATTTTTGATATTAATAAAAGTGGTAGCTTAATTTGGATTAGCAGTAATACTGCACACATTACAGATATCAGTTCAAATCTGATCCACTTTCACCTTGTTATTAGCAGTAGTTCTATCCATATTTATAAGACTTGTACCAGCTTTAATACTGAAATAAGTTTCTATAAATGAATTGAAAACATTAGAAGTTTTATCAAATTTATATCCTTAATGTACCTTAATAGAATAACCGAAAGAGATTGCTAATTTTACTTCTTCGCTAAAGTATCATCCACTTCATTTTCCTAGAGGATTATACATTCTACCATCAAGTCTATGAGGTAGTAATGGGAAATCTAAGTATCTAGGATCCAAGTCAGTAGTATCAACTGTAACGAAAACAATTCCAAAATAATTATTTATGTTTGGATCTGTACTAAAATTCATATTTCCTGTAGGCATATCATTTAACATAACAAATGGATATAAAGAAGTTACATCATAATATTTTTAGTTAAATCCTTCGTTTTTAAATACTTCTACTACTTCTCCATAATAAGCATTTCTCATATCTTTATGAGCATTACCTTTGATAATAGGTAATTTACTATCACCTAAGTAATTAGTTCTAAAAATTTTGAAAGATATTGAGTAGATTGTAGGTAATTTAGTGATATCTATTTTTTCTAAATTGAAAATATCTTCACTAAATCTTACTATAACTTGATGAAGAGATATTAGATCAGCTTTTAAATATCCGATTAATTCATTTCTTAAGTTTCAAGTATAAGAAAATACACCTTCAAATTCTTCATCGGTTATACCATTAAACAAGGTTATTGCTGGTGGTACTCCAATGTAATCTAAATTATTTTCATTTACAAATTCATAAGGAAAGAATCCTTTTTGTACTGTTACATTATATTTTTTTGAAGGCGGATAAATCGAAATTTGAAATGATTTGATTGTTTAAATTATTTTTCATTATTTTATATATTTTGCCCATCATTTTATAGTCAGTTGGGAAGTAAGCAAAGTATTACACATTGACTAATTATTTTATCTCGGCTAATCATACCGTTAGTCATAAATGTTATCACTTTTATAACGTAACAGACATCATAATGAAATATAACCCCTTTTATGATAACTATTAACCTAATAGTAGGTAGGATTAGGTGTCTAAATCACTATACGCTAGCAGTCCTATGGCAAAAGTTCCACCTTACTCGTTTACTGCATGAGAGTTTATTAAAGAAGAGAAACAAAAGTTATAGCCTTGTAAAATTAAATTATTCATTTAAATTAAATAATAACCCGTACATGGGTTAGCCGGTTTTAGGTGTCCTCCGGTTTAAGAAAACACAAACACAAAAGGGAGTAAATTATTATTTGGTAATATCTTGAAAACTTAAAATTTTCAACATAACAGTTTTATTCTGTTTAACTCTATTTAGTAAATATTAGTAATATTATATATAGAAGTATAAACAAAATTTTATTTAGAATTAGTTAAAATTATAAAACATAAAAGAGGATATTTACTATTCAGTTTTCACTAAATAATTTCTTAGTGAGCCTCTAAATAAATGTTATTACTGTTTAATTTTTAAATTTAATTTGAGAATATAAATAGAAATAAAATTAAAAAACAAAAACAAAAAATTTTACATAAAAAGAGCTTAATTTTTCTGTAAATACACAGAAATTTATTATAAAAAATTATAATAAAATTCCAAAAATATTCTTTAATTAGAGTATTATATTTTTAGGTTAAACCTAGGTTAAATTTATTAATAATAAATTATTAAAATATAAATTATAATTAAATTTAAATTTATAATAATATTAATATTTTAATGTTTATAGCCTTTAATTGTTCAAGTTTATTTATAATATATTAATTATGTTATATATAAAATTCTTAGATCGAATATTAATTAAATAATTAATGTAGGCTTAAAATTTAAAACACCCAATGAAATATATCTTAATAAATATATTGAGTTTTACAACTATAATATCAAGTGTATTAGTAATAACCTCTCAAAATCCTGTAATATCAGTAGTATATTTAATATCTGTATTTGTAAATGCAGCAGGTTATTTAATATTATCTGGTATAGGTTTTCTAGGTTTATCATATATTATAGTATATGTAGGAGCTATTACTGTATTATTTTTATTTGTAATTATGATGATTAATATATCATTAACAGATATAATAGATACTGGAAAACAATATACTAAAAATTTACCTTTAGCTTTTGTAGTTGCTTCATTATTTATATATGAAATGTTTAATATTTTACCATTTAGTTTTAATAATGTATCTGGTTTAAATTTAATCTTAGATACTATTACTAATTTTAATTTATTTATTTGAAATAATAATGAATTAAATTATGTTAATATTATTCATACAACATATCAATCTAATATAGCAGATACTACATTTATTTCATTTAGTCAAATTGAAGCTATAGGACAATTAATTTATACATATGCTGCTATTTTATTAATAATTTGTAGTATTATTTTATTATTATCTATGATAGCACCTATATTTATTTCTTTAAATAAAAAATAATTTATTTTATAATTTTAATATAATTTAATTAAATTTACCCCCTATTCTTAATATTATGATAAATCTTTTTATAACAGAAGTTGATATTTTAAATTTCTATTTGTTTATCTATTATTTTACTTATTTAGTATAGAAAGGTCTTTAGACTTATTATTCTTTGAGATATTTCTTATATTCAAGTCCAACCTTTTCACATCTTTTTTGATATAGTTTTATCTCTTCTTGTTTGGGCTAATCCCAACTAACTTTTTTGTTTTTGTTTTCAACTTAAAAGAATTTATTTCTATAACTTTTTCTAATATTTTTCTTTATATTAAACCGAATCTACTTAATTAGGAGATGCTGTGATATTTAATAAACGAAACATAGAAATTGAATTTATTATAAATATTTTATAATAAGTAAGAGTTCGGTTTACAGATGGTTTCTGTAGTAGATCTGCAAAATCTATAAATATTAGGGTTCAATTCCCTCTTAACTCTAAATTAACTTTAATTAAAATTTGTTTTTGGTTTTAAATCATTATAAATAAAAGAAAGCTATTAATTAGTATATAAATTCTAGCTCATTATAAATAATACATTAAACATTTTGATATAATTTAATAATAATTATTAATAATAAAAAAACAAAAACAAAAAATTCTCTTAGTTCAATGGTAGAACTGCATTCTTCTAAAGTGTTAATTTTGGTTCGAATCCAAAAGAGAATAAGAATTTATTATTTTAGAAATTTGAATTAAAATATTTAAATTATTTGATAATATAAATTTGATTCTCTTATTTTTAAAATAGTTTAACTTTCATTATTAAGATTTGTTTTTGTTTTTTAATTTTAAAAAATAATCTTTGTAAAATAATTAAAATCTTTTAAACCTATTATTTAAGGTTAATGTGTTTATAAAAAATCACCAAAAATTATTGTTACAGTGTCTTCTACTTTATATTTTATAATTAATTTGTTTATTATTATTTAATATAAAGAAATATTTTAATTTATTATAATTTATATTATAAGTAAATTATAATTTATATTATAATTTACTTATATTAAAATATACTTAATTCTCTTGTGTTTTAATTATTTATTATACTTAAAATATTTAGCTTATTTTATTGTAAATACAAGTAAAACAAAACAAACAAAACAAAAATAAATTTTAAGTTATGTTGTTAATTTTAATTAACTATTTTTAATCTATATTTATATTTATATTTATTTAAATTTGGTTTTTGTTTTTAATTATCAGACTATAATTAAATTTTATAATTTTTGTTGTTTTTGTTTTTGTTTTGAAATAAAAAAAAAAAAAAGATATAAAAATAAAAATATAAAATGTAAATAATCATCAAAAAAACAAAAAAACAAAAATATAAATATAAATAAAGATAATATTTAAAATTCTTTATGAATACAAATATTATAATTTTAACTCTGTTAAATATACTAATTAATTTATTAGATGTATTATTAGTAATATTACCTATATTATTATCTGTAGCTTTTATGACTATCATAGAAAGAAAACAATTAGCTGCTCATCAAAGAAGAGTTGGTCCTAATACAACAGGATATTATGGTGTTTTACAACCTTTTAGTGATGCTCTTAAATTAGTAGTTAAAGAAACAGTTATACCATCTCAATCTAATAAAATATTATTTTATTTAGCTCCTATTTCTTCATTAATCTTTAGTTTATTAGGATGAGGTGTAATTCCATTTGGACAAGGTTTATCCTTATCTGATTTTTCATTAGGTATACTTTACACAGTAGCTTTATCATCATTAGGAGTTTATGGTATATTATTTGCAGGTTGATCTGCTAATTCTACTTATGCTTTCTTAGGTTCTTTAAGAAGTACTGCTGCTATGATTAGTTATGAATTAATTTTAAGTTCAGCAATATTAATTATTATTATATTAACTGGTTCATTTAATTTTACAAGTATAATAGAAAATCAACAAGCTATTTGATACATAATACCTTTATTTCCAGTATTTATATTTTATTTTATCTCTATATTAGCTGAAACATCTAGAACACCTTTTGATTTACAAGAAGCTGAATCTGAATTAGTAGCAGGTTTCTTTACTGAACATTCTAGTGTACCTTTTGTTTTCTTCTTCTTAGCTGAATATACTTCTATTGTTTTATTTAGTTGTATTACTTCTATTTTATTCTTAGGAGGATATCATATGCCTGAATTATTTATTAATGATTCTTTCATTAATTTACAATCTATTATTCTTGGATTAAAAACTTGTATATTCTGTTTTATGTTTGTATGATTTAGAGCTACTTTACCTAGAATGAGATATGATGCTTTAATTGAATTATGTTGATTAAATTTATTACCTGTTTGTGTAGCTTTTATTATCTTAGTTCCTAGTATTTTAATAGCATTTAATATCTCACCTTATTAATATTTTATCTGTATATTATTTATAGATTAAATTTAATTAATTTATTTTAATTATTAATTTGTTAACTTATTAAATATAAAATAAGTACATTTATAAATAAATAACAATATATTAATTTTATATTATTTTGTTTAATTTTATATATTTTACCCCCTTCTAAACCAAAGACAGTAGTTAAAAGGAATAATAAGGGTCGTAGACTCGCTCTAGTAATCAGTTCGAATCTGATCTGTCTTTTATAATCTTAGTCAAATTTGAGAAACTTTTTTACAAAACAAATGAACTTAAAAAAATTCACTAAAGCTGAATTAATCAGCAAATTAAAAACACAAAAATCGGATTTAAATAATCCTAATCAAACTTTATTCTCTAATGTTATGAATATCATATTATATTTTAAAGCTTTCATATTAAAAATAACTTTATTAGCTCTAATAATTAAACTTTTTAAAAGGTATTCAATCATCAGGAGAATATTTACCTTATTTAATACAATTTTATTTGCCATCTTTGGTATCTCTATAGTAGATATTTATGAAATAGAGTTTATATCTAAAATTTTTAATAGTCTTTTCGATGCATTCTCAAAATTCAATAGTAATCTATTAGAATTATTTGGAAAAAGGGTAGAAGTACCAATTGAAACTCCCACCAAACAAGGGGCAATGAGAACGATTAATCAAAGTTCAACAGGAAACCAAGAAAGTTCTAAACAGGATATTCCCTCATTAAAAGATAGATTAATGAAAAAATTTTATGGTAAAGAAGATGAAAATCCATCTTCACCTAAAGATTCATCTAACAAATTGATAGGTTCTAGTGAAGATAAAGGTAAAACAATAGATTTTAATAATTTAACTCAATCGGAAATACAAGAAAGAGGTTTATTACAGCAACCAACTGTTATGAGAGACATTACTGGAAATGATTTTAATGGTGAAAGTGCTTCAGTTTTAAGGGAAATTGATTCATTCTTGGTTCAACCAGAAGCTAATAATTTTCCTAATTCTGGAATACAAACTCAATTATACGATTTGTTAAGAGGAAGATTATTTAAACTTTCACAAACCGATCTGAATAAATATCAAGATTTACTTCAAAGTGATTCAGTTAATAATAAAATTCAAAATTTTTTAGATTTAGAAGCTATTATAGGTGTAGATCAATTACCATCACCTCAATCTAATACTTATGATGAAATTGCATTAGCTACTATTAAAGAAAGAGACGTATGATCAGATAAAGCTAAATCTCCATCACTTAGATCTGAATTGCTATCTCCAATTCAATTAAATGATGATGATATTGAGAGATCTGCAAAACAAATGTTTAAAGAAGATATAGGCTTAAAAGTAGATATCAGTCAATCATCACTAAATGCTATACCTCAACCTGATACACTAGCTAATTCAGATCATTCTAATAATTCATTAGATCATTACTTCCCTGAAAAAGTTGAACCTGTAAAACCTATTGAGATTAAAATAGAAGATGTAACACAACCTGTAGAAATTCATACAGAAAAACCCAAATCAGCCTTTAATTCTTTATTTGAACAAATTAAAGCTAGAAGAAGTGATAAAGATGTTACGGTTAAACCTATTACAACTACTAAACCAGAAATTATAGAACCTACACCAATTGTTGAAACTCCTTCTGCTTTCAGTTCATTGTTTGACTCTATTAAAGCTAGAAGAAATGATAAAGATATTACACCAACTCCTAATATAGCTAATATAGGTTTACAAACACCTATTCAAGATAGATTACCTAAATCTCCATTATTACACACATCTAGTTTTACTAATATGTTTGAAGATATCACGAACCTATTTGACGACAATCCTATAGAAACACCTATAGATACTTCAACAGGATCATCTAGCAAATCTATAATAGATAATCAGAATAATCCTTCTATTATAGATCCTATAGACTCAATTGATAAAATTAAAAATTGATTGCTTTAATAAAGAACATAAATTCAAAATCCTATTAGTTGAAACGGTAGATTCTGTTAAATACATCCATACAGCTACTAATGATGGATACTTAACTACTTGAAATATATCAGATATTAAAGATAACTATCTTCCATTTGACAGAAGAATTAAAGGTTACTCTAATGGTACAGCTATTAAAGAAATTATTATAGAAGATTTTGCAGGTAATAATACTTCTATTTATAAAAATTTAGGAGCTCACGCTATAGATTTACTATAACATTAGGAGATTAATCTTATCAAAACAAATTTTAATTTCTAATTATTCAGATCCAAATATCATTAGAGAATTTCTAATTAAACAAATTGATAAAGCTATTAATGATTTTGAAATTAATTTAGATAATAAATTTTATTATTTAATATTTAAGTATAAAAAAAATAAATCTAATTTAGAGATTATTGATAAATTTAAATAAATTTACCCCATTTAAGAGTCATAAGATTAGAATTAATCATCAAGGGAGTATTTAAGTATTAGCATGAACAAACAAAACAGTTAGATTTATCTTCAGATCTCAAGCACACTTCGTAAGATCTGATTTAAAATTTTTTCAAAGTGTTTTCTTTCTTATTATTAATAGGGATTGAACCTAAATTGCAAAGTTGTTATGATAAATTAAAATTTATTCATTTACTTAATGAGATTATAGTTATTTACAGATAATTCTTAAGATTTATAATTTAATGGATAGTTTAAATTTGGAAATAAAATATAAAAGAGATAGTAAATATTGCAATAAAGCATATAAAATATAACAATAAAAAATTAATTTATTGTTTAAAAATCATAAGAATTTAATTTTGGTTCCGATTGAACGTTGTTCAGTAGTTTAAGACATGCAAATCATTGTTTCTGACAATAAACAATATAATTATTAATTATAAAAAATATTATAAAGAAATAAGGTGTAAAGGTGAGAATAATAAATAAGTTACTTTATAATTTCCATAGATAGGAAATAAATTTAATTCTTAAATTGTTAATAATTAAAATAAATTAAATAGAAATATTTAATTTATATTAAAGGAAATTTTCTGTTATAAAATACTATTTATTTTGATTAGGTAGTTGGTAGAGTAAAAGCCTACCAAGCCGACGATCAATAGCTATGTTTGAGAGAACAGATGGCCACATTGGGAATGAAATCTCCCAAGTAGTTTAATACTACCAGCAGTCGAGAATATTAGTCAATGCTCGAAAGAGTGAACTAGCTAACTGAAATCAATTATAATAATTGATAACATAAGGGAAAATAATGATATTACCTTATTATTAGTGTCGTCCAAATCTGGTGCCAGAAGACTCGGTAAGGCCAGAGACACAAACGTTAATCGTCTTAATCAGGCGTAAAGGGTTTGTAGGCGGCTTTTAAATTTACTTATTAAAAATAAAATAAAGTAAAAAAATAAAAGCTAGAATCAAATAGAGGATAAATTAAATAATGCTTAGAGTAGGTCTGATATCCTTAGATACTAAGTAGAATATTAAAGGCGAAAGCTTTTTTCCATTAATGATTGACGCTCAGAAACGAAGGTGAGGATAGGAAATAGGATTAGATACCCAAAATACCCCTCTCTGTCAACGATGAATGGTAGTTATTAATAACAATTTATTAATGGCAATGTTAACACGATAACCATTCCGCCTTGTGAGTACAACTGCAAAGTTGAAAACAAAAAAATTAGTCGGTTTCGGAGCAAACGAAGTGAAGCATGTTATTTAATACGATAATCCGCGTAAAACCTTACCAGTTCTTGAATAAAAACTTTATTTTTTGTTTTTATACAAATTATAAAGGAATGTTTTAACTTTAAATTAATAATTTAAAGAATAAATTAGAACATTTAATACAGGTGTTGCATGGCTGTCTTCAGTCCGTATCGTGAGAACTGAGGTTAATTCCGCTAACGGACGAAATCCCTATTGTTAATTAAAAATATTATAATATATAATATATATTATATTATATACTTAACAATTAATGATTCTTATAGAGTTTCATTTGGGGCTAAGACAAGTCGTTATGGCCCTTATGAACTGGGCTATAGACGTGCCACAAAAACTTTTACAAAGTGATGCTAGACTTTTTCCTAAAATGAATTAAATATTTATTTTATTATAAAGGTTAATATTTTATTTTGTTTTTTAATAAAATATATAATCGAAAGATTTATAATTCATTTATTTTTATTTTTTATAGCAAAATTTAAATTTGGAAAGTAGGAGGAGCTAATCATTAAAAAAAGTTAAAATATAAATTTAGACGGATTGTTCTCTGCAATTCGGGAACATGAAGAAGGAATTTCGAGTAATCGTTGATAATTAGCGCAACGGTGAAACTAGCATCCGTGATGAACTAACTGTCTGTCGCTGGGAAGAAGTTTATAATGATGGAAATGGGAATATAATTATAATTTTTTCATAGTTAATATTTATTTATATTTTTTATATATTTTTATATAGTTTATTATTATATTTTAAACGACTATGTTAAAACTAATTAGTTTTTATTAATTCATTTGAGTAACATCTCAAAAGTCATAGCAAGGTAGCCGTACTGGAAAGTGCTGCTGGAAAATAATTTCATTTATACCCCCTTTTTAATAATTAAATTAAAAACAAAAACAAAAATAAGAGATTAGTTGAGTGGTATAACGGCATATTTACACTATGCAGAGAGAGTTTCGATTACTCTATCTCTTAAAAATAAATTCTTATAAATTTAATAAAGAATAAAAATACTTATTAATTTGCGAGTGTGCCGAAATTTGGTAGCCGGATGAATCTTAGGAATTTATGATTTTATAATCGTAAGAGTTCAAGTCTCTTTACTCGTATAATAATATATATTAATTTAAATAATATTAAAATAATTTAAAATTAAAAGTTTAAATAAATTAAATATTAATATAAACTAAAATTAATTAAAATATAACATAAATAAAATCAAATTTCTTAAGTAACTTACAGGAATTATACAAATATATCAAATAATATAATTTTTTTGTTTTTTTTATTAAAAATCAAACAAACACAAATTTTGAACAAAAACAAACAAATTAAAATAAAATCTAAAGTTTGATACAAGATATAATTCTGTAACATCTTTAGCTGAATTGGAAAAGCGTTTGCGTTCGAAGCATTTATATATTGGTTCAAATCCAATAGGATGTATTAATTAATATTATAATAAATCGTTCTAAATAAAAGTAATAAAAGTAATGATGTTTATTAGTATCATGATTCTTATAGTGGCAATAGCCCTACCTTCAATAAATAGAAATATTTCTCCAAATTTATATTTAAGAATATCTTCTCTATTATTACTTTATACTGGAGCATTAGCTTTTAATGCTTTTTATATTCAGTCAATTGGATCAGGTATAGGTATCTATAGTGGATGATTTCAAATTACTTTATTCACACAATTATTTGATATAGTTATAGTATTAACAGGTTCTGTAATATTAATAGCTTGACCTTTAATAAATCATAAATTTATAAATAATAATCTAGAATTAATTGAAGCAGATAAAAATATATTATCAATAAATAATTATAGAATAAAATATTCAATAATAGTATTAATATCCACTTTAGGTTCTTTATTATTAGTATCTTCTTCAAATTTAATCACTTTATATTTAAGTTTAGAATTACAATCTTTTGGGGTTTATATATTAGCTTCTTTATATAGACATTCAGAATTAGCAATATCTGCTGGATTAAAATATTTTTTATTAGGAAGTTTAGCTTCTTGTATAATATTATTAGGTTGTGGATTAATTTATACTTTCACAGGATTAACTAATTTAGAATCTATATATAGTATGATATCAGTAATTGATAATAATAATAATATATTATTAGGTTTTAGTTTAGGTTTAATATTAATTTTTATAGGATTATTATTTAAAATCGCAGCAGCACCTTTACATAATTGAGCACCAGATGTTTATGCTGATAGTGCTACTATTATAACTACATGATTAACTATTATACCTAAAATTTCTATTTTATTAATATTATTTGAAATACAAACTCATATTAATTTAATAGAAAATATTAATATAATATTAGAATTAAATCCTTTAAATTATATAATAAATAATAATTATTTATGAAGTAAAAATTTATTATTAATAAGTTCATTATTATCATTATTAATAGGAACAATATTAGGTTTAGCTCAATCTAAATTAAAAAGATTATTAGCATATAGTACAATATCACATGTAGGTTTTATTTTATTAGCTTTAGCTATTAATTCTGAACAATCAATAGAAGCTTTAATATTTTATATAATACAATATACTATTACTAATTTAAATACTTTTTTAATAATAATATTATTTGGTTATATAATAAAAAATTCATTTAGAGATTTAATACAAAGTATAATGGTTGAAGATGAAACAGGAACAGAAAATGATATTAATTATATATCTGAATTAAAAGGTCAATTTTTCTTAAATCCTGTATTATCAATAAGTTTAACAATTTGTTTATTTAGTATGGCTGGAATACCTCCTTTAATAGGATTTTTCTCTAAACAGTTTGTATTATATTCAGCAATTCAAAATGGATATTATTTCATGTCTATTATAGCTATAATTGTAAGTATTATAAGTGCTTCTTATTATTTAAAAATTATTAAAATAATATTTACAGAAGAAGTAAATACATCTGAATATAGTGATAAAGAAAATAAAATAATAAATAATTTAAATTCTAATTCAGAAATAGAAATAAGTAGTACTAATAGTTTTATTATATCTACTTTAACATTATCTATTTTATTCTTTGTTCTTAAACCATCAATTTTATTAAATAGTACAACAATACTTTCTTTATCTTTATTTAATTTTTAATGAATAATTTATTAATGTTATTTATATTTGTTCCTATATTAGCTTTAGTATTATTATTTTTAAATTTCTTATTTTCAGTACATAGACCTGATGAATCTAAAATTTCAGCTTATGAATGTGGTTATTCTGCTATTAGAAAACAAAATAGAACTGATTTCCAAATTCAATTTTATGTAGTTGCTATGTTATTTTTAATTTTTGATTTAGAAATTTTATTATTATTCCCTATTGCTGTTACTTTATATAAAGTAAGTACTTTTGGTTTTAGTATAGCTTTAATTTTCTTTGTAGTATTAACTATAGGATTTATTTTAGAAATTGGTTCCGGAGCTATATCTATTGCTAATTCTACACAAACTAATTATAAAAAATAATTATTTTTGTTTTTATTTATTATTTTGTTTAGTTATTTAATTATATTAATTTCATTTATACCCCCTTGTTTTAATTTATAATTAAAATTTAATTTTTTTGTTTTTTGTTTTTGTTATTAAAAAAAAAAAAATATTTAATTTATTATAACAATATTTTAATTTATATATATTTAAAAGAATATTTAAACTAAGGGGAAATCTGATAATTGGTAATCATTTGTATTTGCATTACAAATATGATAGTTCGAGTCTATCTTTCTCCAAATATCGTTTTATTATTTAATTATAGTTTATTTTAAACTATTTATTTTTATTTACTATTTATATTAATAAAATATTTTTTAATTAAAATTATTAATAATTTATCGATTATTTAATTTACATTTTAAATTTATACTAAAATTATTATATAAAAACATGCTTAAATTATAATTTATAATTTAAGCCTCGATTGCTTAGTGGTCAAAGCGCTATTCTGAAGATATAGAAATGTGAGTTCAATTCTCTCTCGGGGCATAATTATTTTTAATATATTTATATATTAATATTATATCAATATTATAAAAAAACAAAACAAAAAACAAAACAAAAAAACAAAATTTTTTATTTATAAAGCCGGAATAGTTTAATTGGTAAAACGAATTCCTTGTAAGACTTTGATATTGGTTCGATTCCAGTTTTTGGCAAACATTTTTATATTATTATTTTATTTGGGTTTTATTAAATTTTTGTTTTTTAATATTTATAAAAAAATACATTAAATATGAGTTGTAGTTTAATTTGGAAAAACATCATTTTTTGGTAATGAATAATATCAGTTCGAATCTGGTCAACTCAGTAGATGATATAATATTTTAAATTTATTTATTTTATAAAATATTTAATTATAATATAAAAAATATAAAATTTGTTATAATATAAATTAAAATTATAAACTGACTTCTAAGAAAGCAGAACTTGAGTGGTTGAGTGTCTCCCTTTTAAGGAGAAAGTCCTGGTTCAAGTCCAGGTGCTTTCAATTCTAAGTATATATTTTATTATTTAAAATGATATTTATTTTACTTCAGAATTCATAATTAAATTATTATAACTAAATAAAATTTAAATAAGGGCAGGTGATCCGATTGGTAATGGTGATTCTCTGTAAAAGAATTGGTTAGCGCCGCAAAAGGTTCGATTCCTTTACTGCTCAATATTAAAACATTTTTAAAATAATAATTTGAGATTTTAATACTATACACTTAAAAGAGTTGATGGATTAGCAAATTTAGCTAAAATTTAGCCCTCTCTCTCAGAAAATTTTAAAATAAGGTCTCAAAATATTTCCTATTTTTGACTGTGATTTAGCGGCCTCAAATTAAATCATAAATTAAAGCCTTAAATTAATTTTAATTTCTAAAAAGGGGGGAATTTTGAATAGATAAGAAGCTTTAAAAATTTTAAATGGTAGATGACAAATTGGTCAGTCGCTCCTTTTGGGTAGGAGACATACAGCATGTTCGAATCGTGCCTATCATATTTGATTTTTATATTTTATTATTTAATTCTTTAAATTATTATTCTAATAAAAATTTAAATTTCACTTTGGTGTTATGGCAGAGAGGTTATTGCGGAGTACTGTTAATACTTTTTTTCATAGGTTCGAGTCCTATTAACCCCTTATTATTATATATTATTTTTGTTTTTTATAAATTATTTTTAATAAAAAATCATTCATTATTATAAAAGAATATCAAAAACTAAATACTAAATAAAAATAAAACACACCAAAATATCTAAAAGAGTAATAAATAAGCGAACATGTTGAAATTGGTAAACAATCTCTTCTTAAGCAGGAGTGGAAGTAATTCCTTAAGAGTTCAAGTCTCTTTGTTCGTAAACGTTTTACAATAATAGTGTTCAATATTTTATAATTTATTAATTTTATTAATTAAATTATATTTAGATAGTTTAGTGTAACGGTTTGCACGCTAATCTCATTAGTTAGAAGAAGGGTTCGATTCCCATTCTGTCTTTGTTAAGAATTTATTTCAAACCCCGAAAATATTATGAGTTCTTATTTATATATTAAAATGGGGTAAATTTATTGTAATTATTATTATTATTATCTAAAATTAATATGATTGTTAAGGTAGTTTAGATAAATCAAATGTAACCTTTTTATATTTAAATATTAATTGAAAATAATTAGAACCATCTAAATTAACAGCACCAAAGTCAATTATAGCCTGGTTTAATTTAAAATCTAAATATTCGTGAATAAGTTTAGATGAACTGTTATTACTTACTAAAATTTGTTTGCTTAAGATAATATGTGGGTCATTAATTTTAGCAAACATTGATAAAATAGGGATAACAGTGTAAACATTATCAAGTTCTAATTTAGTAATAAAATTTTGTATTCCTCTTAATTCCATATTAGGAATGAAGAAAAAATTTAATTGAAACTAGAAATGTTTATAAAAGTGAATTAAGTCAATATTATGGAAGTTTTACTATATTTTCAGAAATCGATATTAATGAAAATATTAGTACAATATTAATGAGTAGTAATCTTGATTATGATTTAATTAATGAAATTAAAAGTGAAACTCAATTAGATGTAATGACTAGTTTTAGAAATGTTAAATCTCACGTAGGAATCGCAGCTGCTGTAACAAGTTATGCTCGAATAGAAATGATGAGATATAAAGCTTTATTAAATAAATTAGGTATCCAATTATTTTATACGGATACAGATTCTATTTTTGTTGATCAAGAACTACCTCCACATTTAATTGGAGATAATTTAGGGTTAATGAAAGATGAATTAAATGGGGGTACTATTAAAAAAGCTTATTTCTTAGGCATTAAAAAATATGGTTATATAGATAACAATAATATAACCCACTCTGTATTCTCAGGAGTTCAAAGAAATTCTTTAACTTGAAACGAAATAGAGTTAATTGCTAAAGGGATTACTATTGAAAAACAATCTCCAGCTAAATACTATAAAAATCTTGAAAATTTAAATATTAATATTAAAAATAATTTGAAAACTTCTATACAATTTAATACGAGAAAAGTATTAGCAAATAATAAATACTTACCAATTAGTATTAACGTTAAATTTTTAATTAAAATAGATTATTACTTAAGAATTATTAAAAATAGAATAATAAATTTAATTCATAAATATCAATTAAAATAAAAATAAAATAAAATAAAATAAAATAAAATTAGTTAGCACCCCTCTCCCCTTTTCTTTAAATTTAAACCCTTGCACCTAAGAAAGGGTGCTTTAAAGCTTTTGTAACTATGAGAACAAACTCTTTTATAAAGGTTTAAATCAACTTCTTTTTTTTGTTTTAATAGTTCTTAATTTTCTATCTGATACTTGAGTTTTTGATAATTCATAAGCTTCAGTTAGTTTATCATAAGAAGTAGTTATTACTGCCATTTCCTCAACCATTTTATTAGCAGTTTCAAAATCTAATTCATTTTCAGATTTAAAGGTATTTTCAATAAATTCCATTCTACTTGAGATACCTTTATTAACATAAAGTCTTCAATCTTCTTGTGAAATCGATTTAGTAGCTGTTCTTAACATAAATGGTTTTACAGCTTTGTCGGAATAAAAAGCATCATCTCCCTCAAAAGAAGAATTTATCATTGATTTAGGAATTTCATCGTGTTTAAAAATGTTGTTAGAGGAGTTATTAATATTCCCTTGTGTAACAGTCCTAGATGATGTAGCGGATTGAGGGGAATTTGGTCTACTATTACTTCAACTATCTTGTGCAGTAGTATTTAAATTATCTAAACTAGGAGAAGTTAAAGTATTTTTACCTTTAGTGAAATAATCGTCCATCGGTTCAGTTGATGGACCTGCAATTGCATTAGTTGTATCAACTAAACCTACTCCATCATCCAATATTTCTGAAATATTTAAATTTTTAGTTTTATTTTCATTTCAACCTATTAAATTTACTCAAGAATTATATCTATTTTCAGGATTTTGATTATTAATTCCATCTCCTCCATCTCCTCCATCTGGACCTCTTCTTCGAATTAAATTTCATAGTGAAAAACTATAAACTTTAATTTCTTCACCAAAATAATAATAAGTTACAGCAGAAATTAGCAAAAAACTTCCTCAAATAAAATATTTATTTTTATAAATAGGAGAATTTACTTCAATTTCAGGTTCGTTATGAATTATTTTAGTAAATCTTTCAATGATTTTACTACCTTCTTCGTTTCCTGCTGAACTTTTATGAATGGGGCTCAGCTTACCTTGATCTTTTACTTCTACTTTATGACCGAAGAATCCTGAGATAATTCCATAAAAAGAAGTATTTGTTAAATAATTTACAATATTTCCAGTTATAAAACTAATTTCTGTGAATAAGGCTGATAAAAAGGTTAAACCATAAAGGTCCAACATGGAAATTCCAAATATTGACATAACAATTGTGTTTAATATTAATCACATTCTTCTTAATAAACTAAATCTTTTAAAGATTTTAATAATAATAGTTAAAAAAGTTATTTTAACTAAGAAATGTTTTATTAAATATAAAAAATCAAAAAATTTCGATTGTATTCCAGGATTAATTGAGTTTAATCCTTTGATTTTGCTGATTAATTCAGCTTTAGTATATTTTTGTAAGTTCATTTTTTTTTTTTTTTTTTTTTTAATTATCCTTTAGGACTGGTATTAATTGTCTAATATAAAATATTAGTTGCTAATTACAAATAATTTATAGCTTTGTTTAGCGTTATTCTTATGAGGATTTTCACCCCAACCTAAATATTTTTAATAAATTGTTCTAATTAAACTATAAGAATTTATCGAATGCCTAAAGGGGGGAATTTGTTTAAATTAATGGATTTTTAATTAAAAATGTTACTTTTAATCTTCATTAAATAAATCTTTTGGTATTACTTTAGGTGAATCTAAGTTAGTACTTTGTGACAATTTAATATTATCATTAGGAAAGATTTTAGAATAATAATTAGAAAGTCAACCTCTCATATAAAAACACATATCTTTAATTCTATTTATTCTAATAGAAGTTCAAGTCTGTTTCACATTATTATAAGCATCACTTAATCTATTATAAGCTTTAGTTATAATTGAAATTTCATCTACTAATTGATTTGCTGTATCTAAATCTAATTCATTTTCTGATATAAATGTATTTTCTATGAAATCCATCTTTTCAATAATACCTTCATTAACAAATTGTTTTCAATTTTTGTGGATTAATTTCAATTTTACTGTTAGCTTTAGATTTCATAAAAGGTTTAACTGAACCGTCTTCATAATAAGTCTCGTTATTTAAAATCGAAGTTTTATCTATCATTGATTTAGGAATTTGATCGTGTTTAAAAATAGGTTTAGAGGAGTTAGCTTCATTTAATTGATTAGAGTTAGAAGTTATAATAGGTTTAATAGTCTCAGTTTGATTAACTGATAATAAAAGAGTATATATTTAAAATAATTATATTAAGGTCTTTTAGTATAATGGTCGTACATTAACCCTTCAAGTTATAGATGTCAGTTCAAGTCTGATAAAGGCCTATCAAACAACAAAAAATTGTTTATTATATCAGTTTATAATACACAAAATTTTATTTTTTAAGGCCCACCATAAAACCAAAAAAACAAAAAATTGTTTATTATATCAGTTAAAAAACAAATAATTATATCTTTAATTATTAATAAAATTTTGTGTTTTATAACTTAAAATTTTATTAACGAAAAAAAAAACAAAAATAAAACTCTTTTTCGTAGAATTATAATTTTTTATTTTGTAAGAGTTAATCGTTATTAAATTTATAGATAAATAAATAAAATATCTTACTTATTAAAAAAATTAAAATTAATAAAAAACATAAAATGTTACATAATTTAAATTTAATAATAAATTCTCCATTAGAACAATTTGAAGTAAGTAGTTTGATAAGTATAATGGCACCTATCTTTGGTTATATTAATATAACATTAAGTAATTTAGGATTATATTCTTTCTTAATATTATTTATAATACTAAGTTTACATCTAATAAGTAATAATGAAAACAAAATTTTACCATCCAAGTGAAGCATTGCAATAGAAAGTATATTTACAACCATTAACACAATGGTAAGAGAACAATTAGGTAAAGAAATTTATTTACCTTTTATTTATTCATTATTTTTCTTTATATTAATAAGTAATTTAATAGGTAATATACCTTATTCATATACTATAACAACCTCTGTAATAGTAACAATAGGTTTATCATTTACTATATTAACAGGTGTAACTATACTTGGTTTATATCTTCATAAATTACATTTTTTCTCATATTTTGTACCATCTGGTACTCCTTTAGCTTTAGTACCATTATTAGTTTTAATTGAAACTGTTTCTTTTTTAGCTAGAGCTTTATCATTAGGTATAAGATTATTTGCTAATATGGTAGCTGGACATTCTTTATTAAAAATTTTATCTACTTTCTTATATCAAATGTTTAGTAGTAGCTTTATTATAGCTATATTCACTTTAATTCCTTTTGCTTTCTTCTTAGCTTTATGTGGATTAGAAGTAGCTGTATCTATTATTCAAGCTTATGTATTTGTATTATTAGTAATATCTTATATTAAAGATGCTATCTACTTACACTAAATTTATTTATTATTAAAATAAAATATAAAAATTTTTTGTTTTTGTTTTTGTTTTATTATATTAAAATTAATATTTTCAATTAAATAATTAAAAAATAATAAGTTGAATCTAAATTCTAAAACCTCAAACACTTAATTAAATAATAAAAGATTATATAGTTTTGTGTTTAAAATATATGTAAAATAAAGATTTAAATTTCAAACATTGATATAATGTATTAAGTTATTTATTTATAATTTATATTTACTTAAATTATTAAAATAATATTAATTTTTAATGAATATAAAACATAAAACCAAATAAAACACAAAACCAAAATTTAGAATTATAAAATTCTAAAATAATTCTTTAAAAATTTATCCCACTTATTTTAAAGAAGTTTAATATATAATTAAACACAAAAATTAAACCAAAAATAATTATAATATGATTATAAGTTATTATAAAAATTATAATGTGAATAAGGAATAGTTTACATTGGAAAGTTAAAACGATTGCTAATTGTTCGGGTTATCCCTTAGGTGTTCGACTCACCTCTATTCCGTTTAAAATTTTAATTATTTACAATATTATTGTAAAAATGTTTTTGAGTAATAAAATCAAAAAATAGAGGAGTAAATATGAAAAGTGAGGATTGTTGTATGGATTGACGACTTTATTCCACTAATGCTAAAGAAATTGGAACTCTTTACTTAGTATTTGCAATATTTGCAGGTATGATAGCTACAGGATTTTCAGTTTTAATTAGATTAGAATTATCTTCACCTGGTGTTCAATTTTTACAAGGAGATCATCAATTATTTAATGTTATAATAACTGCACATGGATTATTAATGTTATTTTTTATGGTTATGCCAGCATTAATTGGAGGATTTGGTAATTATTTATTACCTATCCACATAGGAGCTCCTGATATGGCAAACAAAAAGGAGTTCATGGGTTAAATATAAGATATTATAACAATAAATTTAAAAATAATATATATAAGGGATATTTAGCAGGTCTATTTGAAGGAGACGGACATATTTGAATTCAAAAACCGGAACAAAAAAAGAAACATAATCCAAGATTTTGTATAACTTTTGGACTTAAAAATGAACCATTAGCTAAAAAATTATTAGAAATAATAGGATCAGGATTTATAAGATATAAAACACGAGATAATGCTTGTGTTTTAGTTGTTTCACCTGTAATAGGTTTAAAAAAAATAGTTCATTTATTAAATGGTGAATTAAGAACACCAAAAATATGTCAACTTCATAATTTAATAGACTGATTAAATAAAAACCATAATACAAATATTATTAAATTACCATTGAAAGATAGTTCTTTATCAGGAGACGGTTGATTAAGTGGATTTATAGATTCAGATGGTAGTTTTTCTGTACAAAATACTAAATTAGAAAACAATGCAAAAAAAAGAAAAATATCTTGTAGATTAAGAATCGAACAAAGAATGTTAGATCCTATAAATAATAATAGTTATTTTAATGTTTTAACAGATATATCAAATTTTCTTAATTGTACATTGTTGACTAGAAAACAAAAGTCTACAGGTAATGAATACTATACTTTAACAGCTTCAAGTAAAATGTCTCTAGATGTTATAATAAATTATCTAGATAAATACTCACTATTTTCAAGTAAATATTTGGATTACAAAGACTGAAAAGAAATAGTTTTATTAATATTTGAAAAAAAACATTATACAGAAGAAGGTATAAATAAAACAGAATCTGTAAAAAATGGTATGAATAGACAAAGAACTTACTTTACTTGAAACCACTTAAATTTATTATCTTTTTAAATTACATATTATTATATTTAAACCCTAAACTAGGAAATGCCGTTAAAAAGTGTAAATTTTTTAATTATTACTTCGCTATATGCATAGAATCTCTCGATTTTGGAATTATTATTCCAGTTAACAGATACATAGACAGCTAATTGAAGTTTAAACTTATAAAGTTGTATTTTCAACTGAATTAGTCGTAATACTTATGTATACATGGGAAGAATGTGCAGGAAACCAAAAAAATTACAAATAACAAAACAAAAAAACAAAAAAACAAAAACAAAAATGATAAATATTTTAATTTTATTATCAAAAAATAATTTCTTCGAAGATAATATTTATTTATGTGGTGGTATTATCTTAGGCTGTACTTTATTATACTTAATTAAAAGTAATTATACTGTTATTCCTATTAAAAATAAAGAAGCTTTTACAAACCAAGAGATAGAAGCAATAATTAACGAAAATGCAGTAACTGTAATAAATAATGAAAAGATAGATGCTATAACTGACAATGATTTTGATACAGATGTTAATTCTATAAGTACATATGATAATGGAAGTTTATTTGATAGTGCTACTTCATCTGATTTTTATGATATAATTAGTGATCCAGATATAGCATGAATACCATCATCTGTTACAAATTGGTATAGTTCAGAACCATTTATCATGCCTGATGTAGATTTTAATGTATGTTCTATTGAGGAATTAAAATTATTTGAGTTAAGTAGCATATTTTCTAGAGAAATGGAAGAACATTCGATTTCTGAAGAAGATTTAATTGGTTTAATAAAACGTTTTCCCAAAAAAGATTTAACTACAAATTGAATTAATGACTTAATCCTTAAGCTTATAGAACAAGTATAATATTTTAGTTTAAAATATTAATTTCTTTTAATAATTACCCCCTTTCATTTAAATATTTATTCTCTATTTGTTTTGTTTAAAATTTGTAATTTTAAGTAGGATCCTCAGAGACTACACGCGAAGCCCCTTAAATTTTTCAATGTCAGTAATTTTATTTTATTAAGAAAAGATTTAGCAAGTTAAGGGTGAAGACATAGTCCGTCCAGGTAGGAAACTACTTCTTTAATTCAATTTAATTAACTTTAATAGTTGTAGAATTGAGCAATAAAGGTTTGACTTAATAGTCAAATGGTTAAAAGATTTCCAAGATTAAATAATATAAGTTTTTGATTATTACCACCATCATTAATATTATTATTACTTAGTGCATTAGTAGAAAATGGAGCAGGAACAGGATGAACAATATATCCACCATTATCAGGAATTCAAGCACATTCAGGTGGATCTGTTGATTTAGCTATTTTTAGTTTACATTTAACAGGGGTATCTTCATTATTAGGAGCTATTAATTTTATTACTACAGTTTTAAATATGAGAACTAATGGTATGAGTTTACACAAATTATCATTATTTGTATGAAGTGTATTTGTAACTGCTATTTTATTATTATTAGCTTTACCTGTATTAGCTGGTGGTATAACAATGTTATTAACAGATAGAAACTTTAATACTAGTTTCTATGATCCAGCTGGAGGTGGAGATCCTATATTATTCCAACATCTTTTCTGATTCTTTGGACATCCTGAAGTTTATATTTTAATTATACCAGGATTTGGTATAATTAGTCAAGTTATATCTACATTCTCAGGTAAACCAATATTTGGTTACTTAGGAATGGTATATGCTATGTTCTCTATTGGTATATTAGGATTTTTAGTATGATCTCATCATATGTTCAGTGTAGGTTTAGATGTAGATACCAGAGCTTATTTCACTGCAGCTACAATGGTAATTGCTGTACCTACAGGTATTAAAATATTTTCTTGAATTGCTACATTATATGGTGGTAGTTTAAGATTTACCACACCTTTAATATTCGCATTAGGATTCTTAGCTTTATTCACAATAGGAGGTGTAACTGGAGTAATTTTAGCTAATGCTTCATTAGATTTAGCTTTACATGATAGAATAAAAAAAGATCCTCAATATATTCATAAATTTTGAGTAGGTTTAATGGATGGTGATGGAAGTATCCAAGTAAATCATTGAAGACATAAAAATCTTCAATATAGATTAGTTATTAAATTAAAATATTGTATTGAAAATTTAACAATGTTAAATTTAATTAAAAAACACATTGGAGGAAATGTAAGAATTATTGAAAATAATAAATTTGTTATTTGAGTAGCAAATGAAAGAAAACTTATTCATAAATTAATTAATATATTTATTTCTTATCCTCCTTTAACTTCAAGATTAAGAGCTCAATTAGCATTTATGTTAGAATGTTTTCAACAAAATAATGTTGAATGATATTTAAATGCTAGAGATAAAAAATATCTTAATCCTAATATAGATATTATTAATATTGATTATAATTATTTTAATGAATGATTATCTGGGTTTATTGAAGCAGAAGGTTCTTTTTCTATTAGAAATGTATCGAATAATCACTCATTTTCAATTGGACAAACAAATGACAAATTTATAATAGATACAATAAAAAATCATTTCGATGCTCAAAATAAAGTTAGAAAATTAAATAATAAATTTTGATTAATTGAAATTTATAGAAAATTAACTTTAATAAAAATTATTGATCACTGCATTAATTATCCTTTACTTGGAGAAAAAATACTTTCATTTACCAAATTTAGATATCTTTTTAAATAAGTGTCATGTTGTCTTACCACTGTGATAAAATTAAACAATTAATTTATCGGTAATATTATTTATATATTAATATTGCTAACGGTGAAACCTTTTAAATGGAAATAAGGCTGTTTCTATACTACAAGTTTAAAAGGCAATACCGTGGAAACCAAAAATAGAAAATTTTTAAGAGAAGTTGTTTTAAATCAAATAAAAAATTAAGAAAATTAAAAAAAAAAAAAAAAAAAAAAAAAAAAAAAAAAAAAAAAAAAAAAAAAAAATTAAGAAATAATTATTTCGCTATATTACCCCCTTTTCTTTAAAAATTTAAACACAAAAGGGTAGAAGAATTTATAATAGATAGTTTAAATTTGATGTTTCATAATAAAAGAAAATAATAAAAGAAGAGATAAAAAATAAAAAATAAAAATTTAAATATATAAAAGAGTTTCCTTTTTGTTATTATTGTAAAAATGTTTTTGAGTAATAAAATCAAAAAATAGAGGAGTAAATATGAAAAAGTAAATTAAATAATGACAATTAAATTATTTATTTTACCTGGTGTTCTATTTTTACAAGGAGATCATTTTTAATATTCAAAATTTTAAATAGCTTAATGATAATATTCAATTATTTAGATAGCTTAATTTTCTATAGTTTAGTTTTAGTAACTGTAAGTTTTATAGGATTTTCAGTATGTTACTCTATTAATAATGTTAATGATAATGTAACAGATAGTAATGTAGACACTTCATCAAATAATGTAAATTCTGATGCAGGTTCACAAACTGAAGATCCAAGTTTAAGTGTTGCTACAACTAATTTATCATATTCTAGTTACCCTGTTCATGAAGCAAAATACCAAGAATTATTACCTGGTTTAATTGAAGAAATGCAAAATTATGGTATAAACCCTTTATGCTTAAGATATTTGATCCATTCCTATACATTAGAACAATTAAATTTAGATAATATTAATGCAGTATTAATTATGCATTTTAAATCATATTACTTCTATAGAATACCATAAATTATAATAGATCAGGAAAATTAAATATACATTTAAGTTTAATATAGCTTAAAAAAAGTTATATTATAATAACTTATTTTATTAAATTTACCCCCTTTAATTAATTACGTGCTCGTGATAAAAGAATAAACATAGCAAAAGTGTAAGATTTATTAACTTTTGTTATGTTTATAATTTTCTTAATTTTCTTAAACAATTTAACAATAACTCTAAAAATTTTCTATTGAGTAGGATCCGTAGAGACTATACGTGGTAATCGAACATTAATTAAGTTTAATTATTAGATGAGATATAGTCCGATCCTCATTGTAAAATGAGCATTTTACTATTTTAATTATAAATAATAATAAATAGATAAAATTTAATGACTTATTATGTAGTAGCTCATTTCCATTATGTATTATCAATGGGAGCAGTATTTGCTATATTTGCTGGATTCTATTTCTGAGCACCAAAAATAATAGGAAAATCTTATAATGAATTATTAGGAAAAATTCATTTTTGAACATTATTTGTAGGAGTAAATACTACTTTCTTCCCTCAACACTTTTTAGGTTTAGCGGGTATGCCTAGAAGAATTCCAGATTATCCAGATGCCTTTAGTGGATGAAATCAAATATCAAGTTTTGGTTCAATAATTTCAATAATGGCTACTGTATTATTTGGTTATATTATTTATGATATTTTTGCTAATGGTAGTCCAGTTAATAATAATCCTTGAAATGTACCTTCTTATTTTACATCTACAGAACAATTTAATAATGAAACAGAAACAACTACAACTTTAGAATGAACTTTACAAAGTCCTATCCCATTCCATGCTTTCAAAATGTTACCTGTTCAATCTTAAATTGAGATTTTATATTAAGTTATATTTCTTTTTAGCTTTAAAACTTATTTATTTTAAATTAAATAAACAGTTCATCTTACTAAAATTTACCCCCTTTAATTTGTAGATATTTATTATTTAATAAATTTTATATTAATTCTAATTTTAGGTTTTTATTTATCAAACAATAGAAAAACAAAAATTTAACAGAATATATTATAATATATATTTAAAAATTAAACTAAACAAACACAAAATTGTTTTGTTGGTTTTAATATAAAATTAATTATAAATAACTATTATATAAAAGAGCATAGTTTTAATATTTAAATCATTAATTAATATTTAAATCATTATCGGTTTTAATTAAATTTGTTTATTAAATTGAAATTTAATTTAAAGAAATAAACACAAATAAATAAATTAAAGACTGTAGCATAATTGGTAATGCAATTCGCTCATAATGGATGGTATAAGGGTTCAATTCCCTTCGGTCTTATAAAATTTTTATATAATTTTGTATTAAAATATATATTAAAGGGTACTTGGTCGAGTCTGGTTTATGGCGCTCGTTTTGAAAACGAGTACTTGAATAAAGTCGTGAGTTCAAATCTCACAGTGTCCGATGATTCTTTAAAAAGAATTGAAACTAACAAAACAATTTTGTGTTTATATTTTTAATAATTATTATAAATTTAATAAATATATTAAAAATAATTAAGAATTTTAAGTTTAATTTAATAGAAATTATTAAATATTAATCTTTTATAATAATATTTTAAAAGAAGAGGATTATTATATATATTTCTATAAAAGAGTATAATCTTTGATTATATTTTTATATTAATAATTAAACTTAAAATTAAAAATATAATTTTTGTTTTATATTTAAAATAAATCCCCTTAAATGATTATTAAGATTTATTATAATTTTAAAAATAAATAAATCACTAATTAAAAATAATAATAATTTTTATTATTATAAATCTATTAAATTTTAATTATTATTATAAAAATTAATAGACACTCTAGTCGCAAAATCGAATAAAATCTCAAATCTAAAATGCTTAGTTTATTATTATTAATACCAATATTAGGTAGTTTATTATTATTAACAATACCTGAAGATTCTATAGAAAATAAAATAAGAATGAAAAGAATAACATTAATAACAATGTTAATAAATTTCTTAATTTCAATATATATTTGATTAGAATTTGATTCAAGTACTAGTCAATATCAATTTGTATATGAATTTATAGAATTAAATTATTGTCATTTAAATATAGGTATAGATGGTATATCATTATATTTTGTATTATTAACAACATTTGTAAGTCCTATAGCTGTATTATCAAATTATAATAATATAAATAAAAATTTAAAATATTTTTTAATATCATTTTTATTATTAGAAACATTACAAATAGGAGTATTTGTAGTATTAGATTTATTATTATTTTATATATTCTTTGAAAGTGTATTACCTATCTTATTTTTAATAATTATAATTTATGGTTCAGGTGAAGCTAGAATAAGATCAGCTTTATTATTATTTTTATATACTTTAGCTGGATCTTTATTTATGTTATTAGCTATACTTCAAATATATAGTTATGTAGGATCAACTGATTATCAAATAATATCATTATCAGAAATTAATTTAAATAGTCAAAAAATCTTATGATTTGGATTCTTTATAGCTTTTGCAGTAAAAACTCCATTATGACCTTTAACAGGATGATTATATAGAGCTCATGCTGATAGTCCTTTAGCTGGTTCTATCTTATTAGCAGCTACTATATTAAAATTTGCTACTTATGGTTATTTACGAGTTTTAATTAATTTCTTACCTGATGCTACTAATTATTTTTCTCCTTTAATTCAAACTATTGCTATTATAACTTTAATTTATGCTTCTTTAGCTACAATTGTTCAACAAGATACTAAAGCTTTAATTGCTTATTCAAGTGTTGCACATATGAGTGTAGTTATATTAGGTTTATTTTCTAATACAATTCAAGGTATTGAAGGTGCTATTTTATTAGCTTTAGCTCATGGGTTTGTTTCACCTGCTTTATTTATTTGTGTTGGAGGTATAATTTATGATAGAACAGGTACTAGAATTATTCATTATGTAAGAGGTTTAGTAACTTATATGCCTGTATTTACTATATTATTTTTAATTTTCACATTAAGTAATACTGGTATACCATTAACTTTAAATTTCTTAGGTGAACAATTATCTTTAATTGGAATATGAGAAAGAAGTCCTATAATTGCTGCTTTAGGTGCGACTGGTATTGTTTTATCTGCTATTTATTCTATTTATTTATATAATAGAATTTCTTATGGTACTTATTCTCCTCATTTAAAACCTATTAAAGATATTTCTAGAAGAGAATTTATTTTATTAATAACCTTATTAATTCCTACTGTTTTATTAGGTATTTTCCCTAATGTTATATTAGATGGTTTACATTTTTCTATTTCTACTTTAATTTTTAATATTTAATTCCAATAGTTTTAGTTTACATTAAGAACAAAAAACAAAAATTAAATTTTTTATTTAACTTTAAATTTTCCCCCTTTTTCATAATATTTCTAATTAAAATTTTTAAAATTTTATGTTTTATTAAAAATTATAATTAAATTAAAGAGCATAGTATTAACGGTTAGTATGACGATCTTCAAAATCATTGGTAGGTGTTCGAATCACCTTGCTCTTGTTTAATTTTTTTATATTTAATTTGGGTTTTGGTTTTTAATTATATAATTATTTTTATACTTTTTAAAAGAATTAATAAATTAATTTAATTAATCAAATTAAGGGATTTTAGCTTAATTGGCAGAGTTTCTAATTGTCATTTAGAAGGGTCCCAGTTCGAATCTGGAAAATCTCGCTTTATATTATTAATAAAATAAATTGAAACTAATGACTTGATAATATATAATTTTATTTATTTATTTATTAAAAAAAAAAAAAAAAACAAAATAATTAAATTTATAATAAATTAATTATTAATTCTTTAAATAATAATCTTATTTGTTAGTAAATAAATTAATTAAATAAATTTATATAATTAATAATTATATTAAATAATTGTCTTCGTTATTAAAATATTTTAATTTAACCAAACCTAAATTATTTTAATACTAATTTTAGAAAACACCAAAATTTAAATAATTAAATGAAAATAAATACAAAATTAATTAGTATAAATACTAATAATCTTAGTTTAATCTTAATATCAAGTTATTTAATATTATCAAATTATAATATTAATGTTTTAATAGCATTAATAACATTTCTAATAATAAAAATAATATTAAAAAATCATTATAAGCAAAATAATAAAAATTATAATCATTATAATGATTCTTGATTATTATTTAAAATTATAATTCTAAATATTTTAATATATTATTTATTTTATATTTATTTAATAAATAATGTAATTTATATGGATAGTACTGAATATTTAACTTTATATAATAATATATATATTAAAGGTTTAAATTCTTTAGTAGAAAATTCTGGAGAACTTATAGCATATGCTGTAGGAGTAAAATTATCTAGTATTTATTTAAAAATATTACCAACTGAACCAACATTTTATTTTAATTTTGGTTTAGGTGTAGGACCTACTTTAGATTTAACAGTTCACCAAGAATTATATGATTCACCAGGAGATTCTAGTTTTAAAAATTATGTATTATTAACTGTAGAAAAAGTTGAAGATCATATAAATTTTCTTAAAGATATGGTACCTTATCATCATAAACATTATAAAATATCTAAAATGACAAATATGGAAAATAATACTACTATTATAAGTGGAGATGCTCCAACTAATATTAATGTAGTTAACATTCATTGTCCTTTAGAACCTGGAGAAATTTATGTAAATCTTTTTAACTTTATTGAAAATTTAGTTTTGTTTACTTCAGTTATTTTTTATTTTTTATTTTTAAGTTTTTTATTTATTTTTTTAATTAATAAATTTATTAATATTATTAGATTTATTAGAATTATTAAAATTTTATAATATCTTAATTAGAATTTTTTGTTTTTGTTTTTTTGTTTTGTTTTTTTATATATTTACCCCCTATTAATTTTAATTAAGTTAATTTATATTTATAAAAGTATAAATAAAAGATTTTAATAAATTTTGTTTTGTTTTTAATTTTAATTTAATTAGAAAATCAATTTCAATTTAAAATTAAACGACTATAGTTAAGTTGGTATAACCTCTACCTTCCAAGTAGATGTGATCAGTTCGAATCTGATTATTCGTATTCATATAAATTAAATAAATTAATTAAAATAATAAAAGTGTATATTATTATAAATATAATATACTTTAGACGCTATTAAAAAATTGATAACAACAAATGTTAGCAGCAGCAAAATACATTGGTGCAGGTTTAGCTTGCTCAGGTTTAATTGGAGCTGGAGCAGGAATTGGTTTAATCTTCTCTTCATTAATCGCTTCAACAGCTAGAAACCCTCAAATAAGAGGTCAATTATTCAGTTTTGCAATCTTAGGATTCGCTTTAGCTGAAGCTACTGGGTTATTCTCTTTAATGATTGCTTTCTTATTATTATATTCTTAATTTTATTAAGAAATATTTAATAATTTTTAACAATTAATTTAAATATATCATCTTACTTGAATTAAATAAATTAATTAAAATAATTTATTAATTTATATATTTACCCCCTATTAATTTTAATTTTAGATTATAAAGTATAAAAGACATTTATCATTTTAATAAATTTTTATTTTTGATTTTATATTTAAAATAAATATAAGAAAGGCGGGGGTAACGAATCCTTAATCAAATTTTATCTACTTTGTAACCAAACCTCAAATTAAATCTTATTTTAATTAATATTTATTGATTAATTTAATAATTCTATTTTTTTTAAGAGTTTAAGATAAAAATCCATCTTCATTAAAAAATTCATATTTAAAGTTACAGGTATATATTTGTTATTAACCAAAGTTTTGTTAGGTTTAAATGAAATAGATGTTTTTAATTGGTTTTTAATGTTAATATTTAAGCTACTAAGATTTTAATAAAAACTAGCTGGAGAGTTTTTTCAATTACTACCCTATTAGCTATTTTATCAATTTCTTCTCAAGTTAGACTATTTCTTTCTACACCTGAGAATACTGAATGAGTTAAACCATTTGGATCAATAAAACCATATATTTTAATACTTAAAATTAAGCTTTTTCAATAAAACCTCCATTTAATTCATCTTTCATTAAACCCAAATCATTACCAATTGAGTGTTGAGGTAATTCTTTATCAACAAAGATTGAGTCCGTATCAGTGTAAAATACCTTTAAATCCGTAATTGTTTTATATTTCATCATTTCAATTCTAGCATAAGATATAACTGCTGCTGCTATTACAACATGAGATATAACATTCCTAAAGCTAGTTAACAAATTTAAATTAGTAGCTAATTTAATTTCATTAATTAATTCGTAATCTAAATTACTACTCATTAAAATTGTTGAAATTTGATCTTTTATATTAATTTCAGAAAATATAGTAAAACTTTCGTAGTATTGCATTAAATCTTTTTTATAAACATTTTTAGTTTCAATTAAAGTTTTCTCTTCTTCCCAAAATATCTATATAATTGATTTAAATGCATATTAGTAAATAATCTTAATGCACCCGCCTCAAAACACCTTTCTTATATTTATTTTTTGTTTTTAATATTAAATAGATATTAAATATAATTTTATAGAATAAAAGATTTAAAAGCAGAGCAAAGGATAATATTTAATTATATTTATCCTTCTGAATAGACTTAAAATATTTTATTTAATAGTAAATTCTAAGATCACTAACTAATTAAATTAATACTGAATTTAGACTTTGTAACATAAAAGCATAATTAAATTATAAATAAAACAACAAAATGAATACACAAAAAATTTTAAATATTAATTTAAGTTCTATCCTTGGTTTATCTCTATTAAGAAAACATATAAATAAAAAAAAAGAAATAACTGATATCTCTGTAGAAAATATGATACAAAGTTATAAGGAAATAGAATTAGAAATTAAAAAATTTGCAAGTATTAAAAAAGCTAAAATAGCATCACAAACGATAATTGAATTAAGTGATAAAATAGTTAATATTAATAAATCTCAATTAAATTTATTAAATAAAAATCAATTTAATTTAAATTTCTCTAATTCAGCAAATTTAAATAATTTAAATAATGAATTGACTAAAACCAAATCAAATGAAAAAAATTCAATATTAATGAATGAACATCAATATATCAGATTACTTAGTCCCTTTAATTCTAAATTAGCAAGTTATACTAATCATATTTATACATTTACTAATAGACCCTTTAAACAAATAAATAAAAATTTAAATAATATTTATATAATATGTAAATCAGCCTTTCTTATTATGTCCTGTATAATAAGTAAACCAATAGTATTAATTAATCCAAATTTAATAAAAATTGTATTATTTTTTTATTGAAAACCTTTAAGAACCAAATATTACAATAGTAATTTACATTCTAAATTTTTAATATTATATTATAATAAATTAGAAAAATTAGTTAATTTATTAGGTAAATTATTTAAAAAAGAAGTAGAATTAGAATTAATAAGAATTTATTCCCCACAAAATGAAAGTAATATATTAGCTAATCTTATTGGTATATTAAGTAATTTTATTAAGTTTAGACATATTCATATGAAATTATTTAAAGTAAGTAAAACTAAAAATCTTAATAAAGGATTTACTAATAGATTTAGTAATAATAAAATACCTTCTTTTTTATCTGGTATTTATTTAAAATTAGCAGGTAGAGTTTTAACACAAAAATTACAAAGAAGAGTTAAATCTAAAATAGTTCAAAGAGGTAGTTTAGCTAGAACTAATGCTAGAATAATTAATACTAATAGATTTGTTAATAAAAATAAAAGAGGTACATTCAGTATAACTATTAAAACTGGACATTTTATTAATGATTAATTATTTTTATTATGTTAAATTTTATATATTTTCTTAAATTTTATTTATTATAATAAACATAATTTTATTTAAATTACCCCCTTATATGTTCAAATATTATTGATTAAATCATTTTTATAATATTAATTTTATATTTAAATTAACAAGTAAAAACAAAAATACAAAATATTTTAAGAAATAATAAAAGAATATAAAATTTTTATAATTAATTATAATCAAATTTATCTTCTAAGTAACTAGTCATAACTAATTTAAATTTAGATATAATTAAAAATTATTAATTTTATATTCAAATTAATTATTAATTATTAATATTAATTTAAAAGTAAATATCACAGCTATAATAGAAAATAAGATTAATAAATACACTTTAGTATTAAATCAAAAAATTTTTGTTTTTTTTGTTTTTGTCATTTTTTTTAATATAATGAAAAGTATAAATAGAAATCAATTTCAATCTTTTCCATTTCATTTAGTTGAACCATCACCATGACCTATCTTAGTTAGTTTTTCATTATTAAGTTTAACTTTAGGTGCAGTAATGTTTATGCAAGGATTTACTTATGGAGGTCAATTATTAAGTTTAGGTTTTACTTTAACAGTTTTTGGTATGATACTCTGATTTAGAGATATTATAACAGAAGGTACTTATTTAGGACATCATACAATACAAGTTCAAAAAGGTTTAACTATAGGAGTAGTATTATTTATTATTAGTGAAGTATTTGCTTTTTTAAGTGTATTTTGAGCTTTCTTCCATTCTAGTCTATCTCCAACAATAGAAATAGGAGGAGTATGACCACCACAAGGTATTACACCCTTAGATCCTTTTGCAATACCATTATTAAATACTATATTATTATTATCATCTGGTGCATTTGTAACTTATGGTCATCATGCTTTAATTCAAGGAGATAGAAAAGGAGCTATTTTAGGTACATTATTAACAATAATTTTTGCTATAATATTTACTGCTCTACAATATTATGAATATTCAGAATCAAGCTTTACAATGAGTGATTCAGTATATGGAACAGTATTTTATGCTTCAACTGGTTTACATGGATTACATGTTATTATTGGTACATTATTTATTTTAGTAGGTTTTATTAGAATAATTAATTATCATTTAACTGATACACATCATCAAGGACATGAAGCTGCTATTTTATATTGACACTTTGTAGATGTAGTTTGATTATTCTTATTTATATCTGTATACTACTGAGGTGGTAACTAATTTATAATTAAGAATGAATAAATCTTTATTTTAAAATTATTACCCCATTTTAATTTTAATTTATTTATAAATAATAATTCAATTAATAAACCGCTAAACAAATACTAGTTTATTTGTAATTAGCAAGTAATATTTTATATTTTTTTGTGTTTGTTTGTAAATAATTTATAATTTTTTAATAACAAAAAATCAAATCAAAATAAAATATTAGACAATTAATATCAGTCCCAAAGGGCATATCATACAATAATACTATGAATTTATCATTATTTTTATTTTTAATAGGTATATTAGGTTTTATTTTAAACCGAAAAAATATAATATTAATGATTATTGCTATAGAAATAATGTTATTAGCAGTAACTATGTTATTATTATTATCTAGTTTTAGTTTCGATGATGGAATAGGACAAATATTTAGTATATTTATAATTTCATTAGCTGGAGCTGAATCAGTAATAGGTTTAAGTATTATTGTTGCAGTTTATAGAATAAAAGGAAATATTTTAATTAGACAAGAAATTTAATGTATTTAACAATATTAATTTTACCTTTATTAGGTTCATTTGTATCAGGATTTTTAGGTAGAAAAATAGGAGTAACAGGATCTCATATAATAACTTGTACTTGTTTAATTTTATCTAGTATATTAGCAACTATTGCTTTTTATGAAGTAGGTTTATGTTCAAGTCCAGTAAAAATTTATTTATTTAATTGAATAGATTCAGAATATATGACAATATCTTGAGAATTTTTATTTGATCAATTAACTGTATCAATGTTTATTCCTGTATTATATATATCTTCATTAATTCATATATTTTCAACAGATTATATGGCTGAAGATCCTCATAATCAAAGATTTTTCTCTTATTTATCTTTATTCACTTTCTTTATGTTAGTTTTAGTTTCTGGAGCTAATTATTTTGTAATGTTTGTTGGTTGAGAAGGTATAGGAATTGTATCTTATTTATTAATTAATTTCTGATTTACTAGGATACAAGCAAATAAAGCAGCAATATTAGCTTTAACTATGAATAGAGTAGGAGATATGGGATTAAGTATTGGATTTTTTGCCTTATTTGCTTTATTTGGATCTTTAGATTATGCTACAATATTTAGTTTAGTACCATTTATGAATGAAACAGCTATAACAATAATAGGTTTATTACTTCTAACAGGAGCTATGGCAAAATCAGCTCAAATACCTTTACATTCTTGATTACCTGGTAGTATGGAAGGTTTTAAAGGTGTTAAACATTATATTTCTATAATTATTTATATTATATTATTGTTTTAAATAGGGCCTTCCTTAAACTTCACTATATGCTGGAACACCCTAAAGCTTTAAGTACTAATCATAGTCATGGTAGTGAAAATCTTAAAGATAGTAAAATGGGCAATCAGCAGGAAACCAACAAAGTTACACACTTTAAATTTTAATAAAAAATATTTTAAACAAAAAAAGAAAGAAAAAACAAAATATAAAAATTACAAAATTACCCCCTTTTCTTTAAATTTGTAATCAATAATAAAGGTAAACAAATAGATAGTTTTAAATTAAAAAAAAAACATAAGAGTATAGATTATTAAATTCTTTTAGTATAATGGTAGTACAACATCCCTTCAAGATGTAAATCTTAGTTCGATTCCAAGAAAGGAGAAATAAAATATTTGAAAATTTACTTTAAATATTTTATATTACTTATAATATAAATAAATTTATATATAAGATTAAATACAAAAAATATCAAATGAATCTATATTCGAGATTAAAAAAGATTTAAAAATCTAAAATAAATCAATAATATATGTTTTGTTTTCGTTATTAAATTTTATTTGGCATAAATACTATTTAGTACTAATTTTAGAAAAAACAAAAAAAAAAAAAAAAAAAAAAAAAAAAAAAATGAATTTAAATTTACTTTTTGAAATTATATTAGTTTTATTAGCTATATTAGCTATCAATGGAATTATTTTTGGTCTTACATTTTTTAATTTAAAAAAACAAAATTCAACTGAAAATGTATCAGTTATAAGAAATAGTTCATCTAAAGATGGATTAGCTCTTACATCATTAATGGCATCTAATCCTATTAGCTTAACTTCATCTGAATCAAGTGAATCTCAAACTTTAAGTGTAACTTCATCTGAATCTCAAACTTTAAGTGTAACTTCATCTGAATCTCAAACTTTAAGTGTAGCTTCATCTGAATCTCAAACTTTAAGTGTAGCTTCATCAGAAACATTTGTTTCTGAAGATATATTTGATTTTGATGATGATTATTGATCAGATTCAGAAATAAATGAAGTTTTAAGTACTCATAGTGATACTTCATCTGTGTCAAATGAAGAAATAATAATTTTACCTGATAATGTAGAATTATTTGATTGAACTGAAAACTTAGATAGTCTAACTATATTGGATACTCAAACTTTTGAACAATGAAGAGAGATTGCAATGGATTTGCATGATCATCCTTATAATTCACCACTTAGTGTAATTCAACAAATAAAATTTGAAGAATTAAATATCCTTTATAGTCAAGATCTTATTCATTATGCTATTACTCAAACAGAATTAAGACTTATAATTGAACATTTTCCAGCATCGAGTTTATTTAATCCGAGTGTTAATCATTTGATTCTTACTATAATGTCTTATTATCATGGTTAAAATCTTAATAATTTAATTATCACTCATTTTTTTATATTTTACCCCCTTTTTTGGGGTAAAATTCCATTAATGAAATAAAAGAGTAAACATGACAACAGTATAAGATTTATTCTTTGTTTGTTATGTTTATAATACTCTTAAAATTTTATTTAAGATTATAATTGCCTTATGCTTAATTATAATCGGTAAATGTAAAATAATTATTTTGTTGATGTTTTTCTTTTCTTTTCTTTTCAATTTCAAAATAATTATTTAAAGTGTAACTTTAAGTAGGCTCCTCAGAGACTACACGTGAAGCTCATATTAATATATGATGAAGATATAGTCCGATCAATAAATAAATTTATTGTTAACACAGATGCCCACACCTGTATCAGCTTTAATTCATGCAGCTACTCTAGTTACTGCTGGATTATATTTATTATTAAGATCATCACCATTATTAGAATATAGTAGTACAGCTTTATTAATTATTACATTAACTGGAGCAACTACAGCTTTCTTTGCAGCTACTTGTGGTTTAGTTCAAAATGATTTAAAAAGAATAATTGCTTTTTCAACAATAAGTCAATTAGGATATATGGTAATGGCAGTAGGTTTAAGTCAATATAATGTAGCTTTAATGCATGTTATTAATCATGCTTTCTTTAAAGCTTTATTATTCTTAGGTGCTGGTGCTGTAATTCATAGTTTTTCAGATCAACAAGATGTAAGAAGATTAGGAGGTTTAATTAAATTTTTACCATTTACTTATACAACAATGTTAGTAGGATCATTATCATTATTAGCTACACCATGATTAACAGGATTTTATAGTAAAGATTTAATAATAGAATTAGCTTATGGTCAATATAGTTTTAGTGGTACATATGCTTTCATTTTAGGAAGTTTA
>Ga0209333_1000098_pt1 | contig 48969 bp, 45 predicted proteins | sample BlaSpr_A8_OM2_O3_FD_187982 | JGI IMG/M metagenome (GOLD analysis project Ga0209333, IMG submission 187982) | Forest soil microbial communities from Thunder Bay, Ontario, Canada - Black Spruce, Ontario site 2_A8_OM2_O3 (SPAdes) (version 2) | ecosystem: Environmental > Terrestrial > Soil > Boreal... | reverse complement strand
GGCGATCGCGCGCGCTTCCTCGACCAGCGCCATCGCGTCGTCGCGGCGCCCCTGCGCCGCGGCGATGTAGGTCAGCCCGACCAGGTTCGACGCAACGCCGGGCAGCAGGCCGATCTCCCGGCGCAGCCTTGACGACTCCTCCAGTCGCTGCCGCGCCGTGTCCAGCCGTCCGGCGGCGTGGTCAGCGATGCCGAGGTGACGCAGGGCTTCGGACATCGTCGCCTTGTCGTCGGCCCCCGTCGCCAGCTCGAGGGACCGCTGGAAGAGGGGGATCGCCGCGGTGTTGTCGCGCCGCACCAACTGGTGGAAGCAGCCGATCCAGAAAAGCGATTCTGCCTCGCCCCGCACGTTGCCGCGTGCCCGGTACAGCTCCGCCGCGCGCCCGAAGAACGTCAGCTCTGCGGGATCCTCGCGGGCCAGCTCGGGGTCTTCCTCGCGAAGCTGCAGGAACCGGCCATGAATGATCCGGCCGCGGGCCAGCGCAAGATCTGCCTCAACGGCGTCCAGCTCCCGGTCTGCCGCTGCCAGCGCGCCGGTATCCCCGTCGAACAGCGCACGCTCATAGAGCAGCCGAGACCGTTCGACTCGTTCGTCCATGCCGCGACACGCTACCGGTCCGGGCCGGAATGATCGCCGGGAGGCTGCGGTTGCGGCCTGCATGACAACGGTGGGATTTATCGGCAGCGGAATGATCGGCGGCACGGTGGCCCGGCTCAGCGTCGCGGCCGGGCACCAGGTCGTGCTCAGCAACTCGCGCGGCCCCGAAACACTGGAGGAGCTGGCACGCGAGCTGGGACCGCTGGCCCGGGCCGGAACCGGCGCGCAGGCGGCCGCCGGAGACATCGTCGTGGTCGCCATCCCGTTGCGCGCGTACCCCAGCGTCCCGGCGGGGCCGCTGGCGGGCAAGACCGTCATCGACGCCGACAACTACTACCCGCAGCGCGACGGGCAGATCGCCGAGCTGGACAGCGGCGCCGTCACCAGCAGCGGGCTGCTGCAGCGCCACCTGTCCGGATCGCACGTCGTGAAGGCGTTCAACAACATCTTCTACAGGCACCTGCTCTCGCTCGCCCGTCCGGCCGGAGTCGAACGCGACGTCACGTTCCTGCCCATCGCCGGCGACGACCCGGCCGCCAAGCAGGCCGTCACCGCGTTCCTCGACTCGATCGGCTACGGCACGGTCGATGCGGGATCGCTCGCCGACAGCTGGCGCCAGGAGCCCGGCACGCCCGTCTACGGTGCGCCCTACGGTCCGTTCTCACAGGTAGCGGGAACGCCCGCCAGCGAAGACACGGTCCGTGCCGCGCTCGCAGCCGCCACCAGGTAACCGGGCCGCTTCCTGGCCACTGCGCGGATCCGGTGTTGGTACCGCGACACCCATCCCACGCAGAGCGGTGGTCCGCCGGCCTTGACAACGGCACCGCATGTGGTTCGGTGTTGCGTGGTAAGAGTGGGCCTGGCGGAAGGCGAGCTGAGATGACCGAGTTCTCGATAGGAGCCGACGCCAGCTGTAGTGACGGGCCGTGCGGGGAGCTCACCCGGCTGATCGTCGATCCCGGTACGCAGGCGGTCACCCATCTGGTGATCGGGCCGAAGCACCGGGGCGAGAGGGGCCGGTTCGTCCCCATTGGCCTTGTCGATGACACGGCAGGCGAGATCAAGATCGGCCTGACCAGGGCCGAGTTCGACAAGCTCGATCCGGCCGAAGAGACGGATCTGCTGCCCGGCGACGGCGGCTATGACCAGATCTATAACCCCGCGCTGGGCACGCTGGGCGGCAGCGCGCGCTTCCCGGTCTTGGCCATGGCCAGCTTCCGCCCGAACGACAGCGCAAGCGCCGCGACCCATGACAGCGTCCCGATGGGAGAGGTGGACGTTCGGCGCGGCGAGCCCGTCTTCGCCACCGACGGCGAAATCGGGAAGATCCAGGGCCTCGTCATCGATCCCGGCAGCCATCACGTGACCCACGTGCTGCTCGAGGAGGGGCACCTGCGGGGCCGCAAAGAGGTGGCGATCCCGATCGGCTCCATCACCAGGGTCGGGGACATCGTCCAGCTCACCATCGACAAGCAGCAGGTGCAGGACCTGCCGCCGGCAGACATCGACCACCTAGAGACGTAGCGCTCGATCAGGACGGCGCACTCGCCGTCACAGCTGGTGGATCAGTGGCTGCGCGATGTGCCTGTCGTACCAGAACTGCGCCTCACGGCGTGACTCGAAGGGCCGTGGATCCCATGCCGCGCATCGGGGGGCGGCGCAGCTGATCCTGGTCTTCCCGTCTGAAGTTCCGTTCTCAACCGGCCGATGGGAGGGGGCGCGGCGGAGGCGGGTATCACCGGCTGCGTGCATGCGTCCAAAACTCCCAGCTTTGCGGAGGATTAAACCGGAGGCGCGCCGGCACTAGCTTCCTACCCAGAGCCGGACGGCAAGGGCGAACCCGGCGAGCGCGGCGAGGACGCGCAGCACGTTGCCGGGCATCCGCCTGGTCAGGACCGGCCCGATCATGCTTCCGACCAGGAAGCCGACGGCCATCGGCGCTGCGGCGGTCCAGTCGACGCGCCAGCACGCGATGAACACGATGCAGCAGGACACGTCCGCGATGCCGAGGAGCATGTTCTTGAGCGCGTTGCACTGGGCGGGCTGCTGCCCGGTGGCGATCATGAGCAGGGCCAAGGTCATCACGCCCGCCCCGGCGCCCCAGTAGCCGTCGTAGGCGGCCGACGCCAGCAGCCCGCCGGGCAGCAGGAGGCGGCGCCCGCCGCTGGCCGGGCGGCGGGCGAGCCACCCCGTGGCTACCGGCTGCAGCAGCAGGGCGAGCGCGGCGAAGGCGAGCAGAAACGGCACCACCCGATCGAAGGCTCCGGCGGGGGTGACCAGCAGCAGCCCGGCGCCGGCGGCACTGCCCGCGGCGGTGACCGGCGCCCACCGCCGCAGCCACGGTCCCTGCCCGCGCAGTTCGGGACTGGAACCCAGCGCCGAGCCTGGCCAGGCGGCCACGAACGCGACGGCGTTGGTGATGTTGGCCGGCAGCGGCGGCAGGCCGACCGCTAGCAGCGCAGGGTAGGAGATCAGCGAGGCGGTGCCGCCCGCGGACCCCACGATCCCGGCCAGCGCCCCGGCGCCGAGCAGCAGGGCGGCCCGCGCGACCGTCATCCCGCCATCATCCCGTCGCTGTCGGCCACTGTGCCAGCCTGCTGCTTCAGGATGCGAGAGGATGAACGCGATGAGCGAGTGGACTTCCGAGCAGCTCGACAAGATCGGCGCAGCCGACGAGCTGGAGATCGCGGCGCAGCGGCCGGACGGATCGTTGCGCCCCTACACCACGATCTGGGTCGTCCGCGCCGGCGGCGACTTGTACGTCCGGTCCTACCGGGGACGCGGCGGCGCGTGGTTCCGCTCCGTGCTGCGGCGCCCGGAAGGGCGCGTCCGCGCGGCCGGAGTCGAACGCGACGTCACGTTCACCGAAGTCGGCGACGAGGGCCGTGACGCGATCGACCAGGCGTATCGGGAAAAGTATGCGTCGCGGTACGCAAGCACCTACGTCGATCCGATGCTCACCGCGGACGCGGCCGCGGCAACGTTGCGGCTCGTGCCTGCTGGCTAGTCGCGCCTTCCGGCGGGCGGATCCTGGCGGCCCCTTACTTGGCCATGGGCGGCGCGTCGCTCGGCGCCACGTAGGCGCCAATCAGCCGGAAGATCGTGTCGCTCGCGTTGGGCTCCACGCCTTGGGAGTTGAACGCAGCGGCGTCGAAGGTCGTCGCCACAGCGATGGCGATCTTCTGGGAGGGAAGGTACGCCTCCGTGGCGCTGTAGCCGCTCACCAGCGGGTTCTGCAGGATCCACGATCCGGACCGCACCACGCCCAGCCCGAAGTTGTAGGCGGGTATCTGCTTGAAGCAGCTGGGTGCGCAGTTGGACTGCCGGTGCCCGAAGCCGAGCAGGTTGGGGGCGGTCATCGCGTGGTAGCTCGATCTGGACAGCAGCTGGCCGGTGCCGACGGCCACCGCAGTCTTGGTCATGTCGTAGATGTTCGTGGTCTGGTTCGCTCCGACCGGCGTCCCCCAGTCGGCGTTCCAGTACGTCGCTTCCTCGTAGAAGTTGACCTTCGAGGGGATTTGGAGCGCCTCTTTCCGTTCGGAACTGTACGAGTGCAGCACCGGCTCGGGAATGGTGGACGTCTCGGAACTGGTGGTGTTGGTCAGGCCCATGGGCCCGAGGACCTTCTCCTGCAGCAGCGTCGCCAGCGGCTTCTTCCCGATGATGGACAGGATGTGCCCCAGGATCATGAAGTTGGTGTGCGCGTAGCTCCAGTTCGTCCCCGGTTTGAACTGCATCGGCCGGCTGAAGGCATATTTGAGCCGCTGCTGGTAGGTGAAGATCTGGAACGGGTTGGCGTTGAAGGCCGCCGTCCAGGCCGGGTCGGTCTCAAAATCGGGATACCCGGTGGTCTGGTTGGCGAGCATTTTGAGCGTGACCTTATTGGCCTCCGGCAGCGTCGGATCCCACCGGTTGATGGTGTCGTTCAGGCTCACCTTGTGCTCGTCCACGTACTCCATGAGCAATGTGGCCACGTAAGCGAACGCGACGGCGCCGTTGCGGAAATGCATGGCCGGGGTGGCCGGCTGCCCGGTCAGCGACGGCCCGAACGCCTGCGTGGTCACGACCTGGTTGCCCCTGGTGACACGCACGATGACCGCCCGCAGATGATAGGTCGTCATCGCCTTGCGGACGATCGCGGCGATGCCGGACGCTTGCGGGGACTGCGCTACCACGGTGGTTGACTGCAGGGCCTTTGCGGCGGGCGCCGGAGACGAGCACGACGTCAGCGCGATCGCGAGCGCGATGACGGTGGCCGCGGCCAGGCCGGTGGCGTTGATGGGCCATCGCCATCCAATACCGGGTTTTCCTGCCATTTTGCCATTTCCGTTGAGAGCGACGGCCCTTTGTTTACGGGTCCCAGCGAATGTCATCATGGGCCAGCTCATCAGCCCGAGAAAGACGCCACGCCTCAGCGACGTGAAATGGCAAGGCCAGAAAAAGTAATTCGACCAAGTATATGGCGTCTACGTTAGTTCGTTCTCGGTCGAGACGATTACTGCATCCACTCCGAGCCGGAATTTCAGCGGTTGCATCGCGATGACCTCCGGGTTCTCGGTTTGGGGTCAACAGATTTGCGCACTAAAGCCGCGGTGCGGCGCAGATCGAGAGCCTCATCACTGGCCGCGTGGGATAGGTGCGAGCTACTTCGACGAAGCCCGATGCGGCAAACATGGCCTTAGTTCCGGTGTACAGGGCAGATGGCGCGGCCCGGTCGGCCTTCAGGCCAGCCACGTCGACCGGATGACCCTCGATGGCGATCGCCCCATGCTGGCGGGCGAATTCGACGGCAGCTTTCAGGAGCGCCAATCCGACGCCGGATCGCCGGTGACGGCCGTCGACGGCGAAGCACGTGACCCACCAGATTCCGTCATCATCGTCGGTGAGCACTCTGGCGAGAGCCTTATTGCCCTGGACGCCAGGAAACGCCGCACGGGGTCCTACCCGTGTCCATCCGGCGGGTTGCTCATCGACGTACGCGATGAGCCCCGGCGGCACCACCGCACGCGTGATCTCCTGGTACAACGCGTCGCGATTGTCCGGCGCCGCTCCTGATACCGCGGACTTCGCTGTCCCGGAGCGGAGGAAGAGCTGGCACCAGCACCACGAAGGGTCCTCGCCGCGCTGACCGAACACCGCGACCAGGTCACCCCACCGGTCCGCAGTCACGGGACGAACACTGATGGGCATGAGTCCCACCGTAGACCGCTCCCCGAGGACCACCGCCACGCCCGCGACCGCATCCACGGGCTTTCAGGTACGCACTAATGAGCCAACTCGGGTCATGCCGTTGTGTGCCTCGTTTGCCATCACCACGGGCGATCGGGCAAATGGCTTGCTGTGCCAGAGCCAAGATTCCAGGCGTCGCCGACAGTCATGCTTCCCCGATGGTGTACTCGTCTCCTTCCGGCATGGTGTAGTCGTCGCTGAACAGAGTGTTCTTGGGGTCCGGCGGATGCTCGTCGCGCGGCAGTCGCGCGCTCTCCTCCGGAGTGGGGTTGAGTCGGCAGCCAATGATGATGCGCGTTTGCGGATCGAGGTCACGAAACTTTTCCAGGGATATCCGTACCTCCTCGAGTTCCGCGATGCGCAGCAGGTGCTCGTCGCCGGATAGTTCCGCCACCTCGCGTATGTGATCCCGGAAGCGCGGCGATAGCGGCAATGTGGTCTCATACACCCCGCCGGTCCGCTGCAGCACGTCGCCCAGGGTCAGTCTCGGCGGGCATTTCGTGATCCCGGCCTCGAATGCCCTCGCCGCGATGTTGTCAGGCCTGAGCACCTCGGCGTAGGTCTTGAACGTCGCCACCGGCCCTCACCCGGCCCTCTCGCTAAGGCAACAGGAGCATGCCGGGCCAGACCCGCTCCTTGCGGTGGTTGTCAGTCTGTCAACTGGCCGGAAGGAATCTTCCCCACAGCCGACGATTCTGCCGCACGGCGGGAGTCTCACCGGCAAGCGACCACGATCCACGAGAGAGGCTGCTCATGACGACCGGACATCACTCGGCGCCCCCGCCACGTGCTCCCGAGCGTGCCGCCAGCCTGTGGCCGCTGGTACACGCCGAACGAGCCGCGCTGGCGGACGACTTGGCCGGCCTGAACGACCAGGAGTGGCAGACCCAGTCGCTATGCACCGGACTTACGGTGCGCGAGGTGCTCGCCCACATCACCGCGTCTGCCAGCCTCAACCCGCTGCAGTGGATGGCGGGCGTGATCCGCTGCCGGTTCGACTTCGACAGGCAGGTGGCTATGCGGCTGGCTGAGCAGCTCGGTGCGACCCCGGCTGAGACGCTGGCGCGGTTCCGTCACGTTGCCAGCAGCAGAACCAAACCGCCCGTTCCGGTCGCGGCCCTGCTCGGCGAGGCGATCGTGCACGGCGAAGACATCCGCCGCCCGCTGGGAATCCGCCATGCCTACCCGATTACCACGCTCACCCGGACGGCCGAGTACTACGGCAGCTCCGACCTCGTCGTCCCGGCCAAAGGACGCGTCACCGGCCTGCGGCTCGTTGCCACCGACGGCCCCTTCACGGCCGGCTCCGGCCCGCTCGTAACCGGTTCCACCCTGGCCCTGATGATGGCCATGACCGGCAGAGGCGCCTACTGCGACGAACTCAGCGGCGACGGTGTTGCAATCCTCCGCAACCGCTCCGCACCGGCACAGCCGTGACCGCGGCGTGCCGGGTGCAGCTGCGCTGCCGGTTTACCGGTGCCTGAGCGGAATCCAGGTTCCGTGATCGCCGAGGCGAAGCTGCGCGGACAGCCCGGCGTCACCGAAGGCCCTGGCGAGGTCGTCGCGTCCCTCGCTGAAGTGGGCCCAGCCGTCGTAGTGGGCCGGAATGACCGCGGCGGGCCCCAAGACCGCCGCCGCGGCTGCCGCGCGGATGCTGTCCAGGCTCAACGCGCGGTTCTGGAACTTGTTCGCGACGCGGGCGGCGCCGGCGTGCAGGACGGTCGCGTCGATGGCCGGGCCGCGGCGGGCAATCTCGGCGACGGTCTGGATGGAGGCGTTGTCCCCGCTGACGTAGATGGTGGGCAGGTCGCGTCCGGACAGGATGAAGCCGATGACCTCGCAGTTGACGAAGCCGTCGGCGTCGCGTTCTCCGTCCTCGGGCCCGTGCACGGCGGGGACGGCGGTCACAGTCAGCTCGCCGCCATCGGGACGCGGGACGGCATGGCTGGTCCACGGGGCGAGCCCGACGGCGGGCTGGCCGAGGCGCCCGGCTCCGCTGCGTGTGGTCAGCACCAGCGGGGCGGCGAGGGTCAGGGCCCGGCCGCGATCGTCCAGGTTGTCGGCGTGATTGTCGTGGCTGACCAGCACCAGGTCAACCGGCCCGAGCTGGTCCTCGGCCACGGCCGGTCCGGCGGTCTTGGTGAGGTAGCCATGCGGGCCGGGGGCGTCAAAGGTGGGATCGCTGACGACCCGCAGGCCACCGAGGTCCAGAACGGTCGTCGGACCGCCCACCACCATGGCCGCGCATTCCTGCCGCGTGATCACCGCCCCATCTTAAGACGGTCCGCTCGACTGAGCGCGTGCCGGTGCCGGGCCGCCTACGGCCGGCCCTGGGTGGCGAGTCTTTCGATGGTCTGGAGCTCTTGGTCGATTTTCGCTTCGGCCGCGCGGCGGTGGTGTGACCCGCTCTGGCTGGGCAGGGGGGCCCGCACGCGCCGGTGTTCGAGATGAGCCAGCAGGGTCTGGCTGCCCAGGGGCCGGGCGGCGAAGGCAACGACGACCGTCGCCGATTGCATGAGGCACCAGCCTGGCCGAAGCTTCGCGTCCATAATTTCTTCCCGGCCGGCGGTGTCTTCCACCAGCAAGCGCAGGAGCTCGCCGTGCCGCTCGATGACACGCACGTGCGCGACGCTGGGTTCGTAGCGGGGGGTGGCCTGTTCCAGGTCTGCTACGACCCGCCACACGGCTTCGAAGGGCGCGGTGATTTGCCGCTGCCGGACTGCGGCACCTGGCAGGGCGGCAGCGAGAATGGTTAGGCGGTCGATCGGGTCGATATCGGGGGACGTCACGGGATTGTTCACGATTCCCACATCTCCCGGAACGCGGCCCTGGCCCGATGCAAACGGGATTTCACGGTTCCCGCCGGGATCCCCAGGGCGGTGGCGATCTCTTGCTCGCTGAGGCCCTCCCGGGTACGCAAGACCAGCACCGCCCGCTGCGACGGCGGCAGTCGCGCCAGGGCATCGTCGATGTCCGCTAGCCCCTCGAAGGAGGGAACGGAGCCGTCGGCAGGCGTTGGGCCCGCGGCGAGTTCCTGGTCGGGCTCGCGAACGAGGCGCATCGCCGTCCGCACGGTGACCGACCGTACCCAGGCCATGATCGCCTCGGGGGCGTGCAGCGAGGGCAGGCCACGGAATATGGCTAGCAGGGCCTCCTGCGTTGCGTCGTCGGCCGCCGCCGGGGCAATCCGCGCGCACAATCGGCGCACATACGGCGCTAGCTCGTCGAGAAGCTGGTCCAGCGCGAGCGCGTCCCCCTGCTGAGCAGCCGCGACCTTCGCTGGGTCCACAGCAGCGAGATTACCGGGAACCTTCCTGGGGCCTCCCCCCACTTTTCTGTCAGGACGCCATAAAGAGGAGGCCTGTCCCATGGAACCAGACCTGACCGTTGTCGGCGCGGGCGTTACCGGGCTCACCGCCGCGATCGAGGCAGCCGAGCGTGGCCGGCGCGTCGTCGTTGCCGAGGCACATTCCCAGCCGGGCGGGCGTGCCCGCTCGCTGTCGGGTCCGTTCCGGGCCAACGCCGGGCCGCATGCAATTTACGTGGACGGGCCGTGGTGGGCGTGGCTCGAGAGCCGGGGCCTCACGCCGCCCATCGTGGAGGCGCCGCGGCATGCCAACCTTGTCCGGGCCGGAGGCCAGCTCGGCCCGTGGCCAGCCGAGCTCAGCGCGGCCATCGCCGCGCTGCCCGCCGAGGCGGCGGCGGACGAACCGTTCCGGCTATGGCTGCTCCGGCACCTGAGCACGAGCTCAGCTGAGGCGATCGTCGGATTGAGCTTCATCGCCACCTTCGACCACGACCCCGGTCGGCTTTCGGCCGCGTTCGCCCGCGAGTGCCTTCGGCGGGCGCTGTCCGGCGGCGCCCGGTACGTGGTCGGCGGATGGTCCACCCTGGCCGGTCTGCTCGCCGACCGGGCCGTCAGCATCGGAGTGCAGATACGCACAGGGACACGGGCAGCCGCTCTGCCCACGGGTCAGACGATCCTGGCGACCAGCCTCGCCACAGCGCGCCAGCTCACCGGTGACAGGTCGCTGACCTGGCCGAGTGCCCGCGTGGCAACGTTCGACTTGGGCTTGCGTGCCGACACCGGCCCGGGCTGGTTCCGGGTGATGGACACCGATGACCGGATCTACGCCGCTCGCTACAGCGTCGCCGACCACACCCTTGCCCCGCCTGGGCATGAGCTCATCCAGATCGCCGCCGCGTGCTCTCCCCGCGAGCGGAAAGCCGACGCCGAATGCCGCGTGCACCGTCTTCTCGACCAGTCGTGGCCCGGCTGGCGAGCAGCGGTGCGATGGCAGCGCAGTTGCCTGCGCACAAACTGCACCGGGGCCATCGACCTGCCCGGAACGACGTGGCGCGACCGCCCCGCCATCGGCCGCAGCAACACCCTCGCGGTTGCCACGGACCAGTCCGCCGCACCCGGACTGCTGGCCGAGGCCGGGATAACCGCCGCGCAACTGGCCGTCCAGCAGCTCAGCGCTGGGCCACAATAGGCCAATGGATTTGCACCTGACGGGAAAGGTCGTGCTGATCACCGGCGGGACCGATGGGCTGGGAGCGGCGCTGGCGGATCGGCTCGTCGAAGAAGGGGCGTGGGTCGCGGTCTGCGGGCGGGACCCCGATCGGCTGGCCGCCACCGAGCAACGGCTGCGGGACGCCGGGGGTGATGCACTTGTGGTGCAGGCCGATGTCACCAATCTGGCTGACCTCGAACGGTTCGTCGATGCGGCCATCGCCCGGTGGGGCCGCCTCGACGGCCTGGTGAACAACGCGGGCAAGAGTGCCGCAGGGCGCATCGATCAGGTCTCCGACGACGAGTGGATCGCGGATCTCAACCTCAAGGTTCTTGCCGCGGCTCGCTGCATCCGGCTGGCTGTGCCGCACCTGATCGCGGCCGGAGGCGGAGCCATCGTCAACGTGCTTAACATGGGTGCCAAGGCCCCTGGTGCTGCGTCGTTGCCGACGACTGCCTCCCGTGCGGCCGGCCTGGCCATCACCAAGGCGGCGTCCAAGGACCTCGGCGGACACGGTATCCGGGTCAACGCCGTGCTCATCGGCCTGGTTGCAAGTGGCCAGTGGCGGCGGCGCGCTGACGCAGCAGGTCAGTCCGAGGACGAGTTCTACCGTCAGATGGCCCGCAGCACCGGCATCCCGCTGGGCAGGGTGGGCCGGCCGGGAGAGTTCGCCGACCTGGCGGCTTATCTCCTGTCAGATCGCTCTTCCTATGTGACCGGCTCGGCCATCAATCTCGACGGGGGAACCAGCCCAGTCCTCTAGCTGCTGCGGGTTACCCAACAAGCAGAGGTAGCGTATGGGTTCGGCCCGGCTCCGATGGGGATGCTGGGACGGGGTCGCAGGACTAGGGGAAGGGCAGCATGAGCGTCGAAAAGCCAGAGATCGACTTTCCCGGCGGCGAGCCGCCAGCCGAGCTGGAGATCACCGACATCTGGGAGGGCGATGGCCCCGTGGCCAGCGCGGGTGACCATGTCACGGTTCACTACGTCGGGGTCGCCCACTCCACCGGCGAGCAATTCGACGCGAGCTGGGACCGGGGCGAACCGCTGTCCTTCCAGCTTGGCGCTGGGAAGGTTATCGCCGGCTGGGACCAGGGCGTGCAAGGCATGAAGGTCGGCGGCCGCCGTCAGCTGATCATTCCTCCGGGCCTGGCCTACGGGGACCGTGGCGCCGGGAACGTCATCGCGCCGGGCGAGACTCTCATCTTCGTGTGTGACCTGGTCTCTGCCTGATCGAGTTTCCTGGCTGAGCCGTGCGGGAGGGCGGCCGGTGCGGGTCGATGACCCTTAGGCTCCTCTCATGGCCAGGTACTTCGACATCCATCCGGCCAGCCCGCAACGGCGCGCGATCGTCCAGATCGCCGAAATCGTCCGCGCGGGCGGCGTGATCGCTTACCCGACGGACTCCTGCTATGCGCTGGGCTGCCAGCTCGGCAACGGGGACGGCATCAGGCGGATCAGATCGATCCGCCAGCTCGATGACCGGCACCACCTGACGCTGGTGTGCCAGGACTTCGCCCAGCTCGGCCAGTTCGTGCAGGTCGACAACCCGGTATTCAAGGCCGTCAAGGCGGCGACCCCGGGCAGTTACACCTTCATCCTGCCCGCGACCAAGGAGGTACCGCGGCGGTTGCAGCACCGGGGGAAGAAGACCGTCGGGGTGCGGATCCCGCGGCACGTGGTGACCCAGGCGCTGCTCGCTGAACTCGGTGAGCCGCTCGTCTCGAGCACCCTGCTGCTGCCGGGCCAGGACGAGCCGATGACCCAGGGGTGGCAGATCGCGGACCAGCTCGGCCACGCCGTGGATGCGGTGATCGACTGCGGCGACTGCGGCATCGAGCCGACAACGGTCATCGACTACTCCCAGGACAAGCCCGAGATCCTGCGGCACGGGGCGGGCGCCACGTCCGCGTTTGAGTGACGCCCGCGCATTACCCCCCGTACCCGGCTCTCTGTCACAAAGCAGCGCCGCTTCTTGTCCTGAAGTCAAGGCGATGCTTGGTGGCAGGGGAGAGATTGTCATGCAGCAGGCCCGTCGAACGCCGACGCCGCTCACACCGCTGCTGTTTGCCTTCCAGGCGGTCCTCGTGCTGGCCGGGTTCGGCGGTGTCTGGCTGTCCGTGCGCAGCCAGCACCCCTACACCGGGCACATCAGCGGCTGGGCGATAGCCGTTGTGGTGGCGGTCGCGATCATCAACGTCGGCGCGACAGCCTGGGTGAACGGCCGCGCGGGCGCCAGCGGCAGCGACCCGGCCCAGCGCAGGTGGCAGGTCTGGAAAGTCATCTTGGTGGCGGCCTGGATCATCGGGTATGCGGCCACCGCGCCGCACTACCACGCCGGGGTCAGCCATCCGGTCTGGGGACTGTACCCGGTCAGCGCGCCGCTGCTGATCATCGCCGCAGCCGGGTTCGGGGGCCCGGCAGGCTCGTGGCTGATCATGGGCATCGGCTTGTGCGCCGCGCACCTGGGCTCCGCCGCGTACACGGCCTGGCGGCAGCGCCGCGGCATGGTGCGGGTGGTTTAGGTCCGGCTGACGAGGAAGGCTCCACCGTTGCCAGAGAGGTCCGTGTAGTTCCCGGCGGCCACGCAGTAGCGGGCCGAGGTGCATGACACCGACGTGATCTGCGCAGACCCGCCGGTGTTCAGCGCAGCTGATCCAGGTACCTCGATCGCGGTGCCCCACGCGCCGTTTATGTCGCTGACGACGAACGCCTGCTGGTGACCGTTGCCGTCCCGGTACGTCCCGCCGGCCGCGCAGTAGCGGGCTTGACCACAGGACACCGATTCGACGTCGGCGCTTCCGCCGACATTCAGGGCCGCCAGACCGGGCACCTCGATCGCGTTGCCCCACGAGCCGTTCTTCTCCCTGACCACGAACGCCTGGTAGGGACCCTCGATGCTGGGTGCGTAGCTTCCGCCGGCAGCGCAGTAGTTCACAGATCCGCACGACACCGATCCGGCGCTGTTTCGCGCGCTGGCCGTCGTTCCAGCAACCGCTATTACGTTGCCCCAGGTCCCGTTCTTCTCGCTGGCCACGAGTGGCCCAGAGGGCGCATCGTTAGTGATGCTGCCGGAGAATCCTGCGGCCGCGCAGTTGCCTGCTGAAGCACACGAGACCGACGCGACGGTGGCGACCCCGAACGCCGCCGACCCGGGTACCTCGATCGCCGTGCCCCACGAGCCGTTCTTCTCGCTGACGAAGAATGCTTCGGGGGCATTAGCCCGGTAGGTGCCGGCCACGGCGCAGTTGCCGGCCGAAGCACAGGACACCGAGCCGACGCCGGCAGACATGCTGGTGTTCAACGCCGCCGATCCGGGCACTTCGATCGCCCTGCCCCAGGAACCGTTCTTCTCGCTGACCACAAACGCCTGCTCGTCGCCGGCGCTGGAGTAATTCCCGCCGGCCGCGCAGTTGCCCGCCGACCCGCACGACAGCGCTGCGACCAGGGAACCCCCGCTCGCGCCGCTCAACGCCGCCGCCCCGGGCACCTGGATCGCCTTGCCCCAGGAGCCGTTCTTCTCGCTGACCACAAACGCACGGGTGCCACGGGAACTGGTGTAGAACCCGCCGGCCGCGCAGTTGCCCGCCGAAGCGCACGATAGCGACGTGACCTGTGCGTTGCCGCCGGTGTTCAAGGTCGCCAGCCGGGGCACTTCGATCGCCTTGCCCCAGGAGCCGTTCTTCTCGCTGACTACGTAAGCCTGCCCGTGGCCGGAGCGGTTGTCGTAGTTCCCGTCGGCCGAGCAGTTACCCGGCGAGGAACACGACACCGCGACTAACGTGCCGCCGTGGCCTGCGCTCAACTGCGCCAGGCCGGGCACCTCGATCGCCTTGCCCCAGCTGTCGGCCCGGGCGACCGCGCCGACGGCCGGCGCAGCCATCACTGCCAGCGACGCGGCGCACGACGCTGCCACCGCACCCGCCAAGACCGCCATGACCCGAGTTCGTCTCATCGGTCCCCCTCAGCAGGCGCATGCCGCCGGTGCGAATCCGCACGCCCCATCGGTCCCCAATACCTGGACCGGGACATTACTCCGTCAATAGCCTGATCAACGGCCGAATTACCATCTTTTGCCCACACGGGGGTGACGTGAGGGTGAATCGTTACCGGACGGGCTACTCGCTACTGCTGTGGTCGCGTTCGCCCTGTCGTTTGTCCTTCCAGACAGGCTGGGGGCGGAGGCGAAGGGTAACGATGATCACGGCCGCCCCGACGAGCAGGGAGACGATGTTGGGGATCACCAGCGCCATGATCCGGGCCGACGCCCCGTAAGCGATCCACAGCAAGAACCCGATGAGCAAGATCGTGAAATAGCCCACCGATATCTGGCCGGAAGAGTGCTCGCGCAGCATGCGACGGATCTGCAGCAGTGGTGCGAGCCCCATCAGCACCGCCCATGACGATGCGGCTGCTGCAAGGATGTTTTCAGCCATGGCACTCCTGCGGTGAAGCGCCCTGGCCCTGCGGATCGTGCTCGCCAGCTGACTGGTGAGGGGCGCAAGCACGATCGGCTCATGCTAACTGCTTACTGGCACGGGTGGTTCGAGGACGACGGCCAGCTGGGTCCAGCACATGAACAGCGGTACCGGATGCCAGGATGTAGGCATGGCAAATCGCCTGTCTGGAATCACGATCGACTGCGCGAACCCCGCGCGGATGGCGTCCTTCTGGAGCGCGCTACTGGACACGGCGGTCACCGGCGAACACGGCGACGACGCCGGATGGGCCACGATCGGGTCACGCTTTGGTGACCGGCCGCGGCTGACCTTTCAGCGAGTGGCGGAACCGAAAAACGCGAAGGTTCGCATTCACCTCGATATCCAGGTCGATGACATCCACGCGACCCAGAAGCAGGTCGAGGATCTCGGTGGTCGCTGGTCAGGTGAGCGGCACGACTACGACGAGGGGGTTGTCGTGGTCATGCACGATCCGGAAGACCATGAATTCTGCCTCGTCCAGTACTACGCGACTGCTCTACGTGAGCAGCCTGGCGAGCGAGCTCAGGCCGACGTTGACGTCGGGGTAGGCCGGAAGAAGCACGGCATGGTCGGCGCCCCCGTGGTGCAGGACGGCCAGCTGTTCCCGGGCCCGTGCCGGAATTCCGACGATGGCGAGACGGTCGATCCAGCTGTCGGGCAGGGCGGCTGCCAGGGCCGCCGCCGATCCGGTCTTCTGGCGAAGGTCGCTCAGTTCCGAGGCGAAATCAAGCACGGCGACATGTGGCTGCCAGTCTGGTTCCCCGACCACCCCCAGGGCACTTCGCACCTGGGCTCGGGCGACTCCCGGGTCATCGTCGACGGACGCGATGTTGAACGCGACGATCTCGTGACCCGGCGAGGCTATCTGTTCAACCACCATCGACAGGTATTCCGGCGTTACGGGCTCAGCGAGAATGGTTCCCTGCGCAACTCTGCCGGACAGCTGGAGCGACCGAGGCCCCCGCACGCCGGCGAAGACCGGCGGCACCACCGACGGCGGATGGGAAAGCTGCACGCCATTGAGCCGAACGTAGCGGCCGCTGAAATCCACGCGCTGTCCGCTGAGCAGCAACCGCAGAGCCTGGATGTACTCCTCCAGCAGCGTGAGCGGGCTCGATGGCCGGGCGCCGACCTGATCGAGCCAGCCCGGCATGCCATGCCCCACGCCCATGGTCAGCCGGCCCGGGTGCAGCCCGGCTAGGGTAGCGACCTCCATTGCGGCGAACGCCACATTGCGGGCCGCGGCTGGGACAATCCCGATACCCACGTGCAGTGATGTAGTCGACGCCAGGATCGTTGCCGCCTGCACGAAAGCACCATGCAGGAAGCAGTCCTCCGCCACCCATACTTCGGGGAATCCAAGCTGCTCGGCTTTCTGTGCGTAGCCGACCAGATGTTCCGGTGGGAGGCGCGGCGGGACAAGGACGCCAATCATCGGCCCCACACGTACCGTCCTTGCATGACATGCCTCCTAGGGTCGGCCTGTGTCGTGATCGACAGCTGCAGGGCTGGTCTGGTGGTTTCGTGGCGCTCTGCAGATCGGCCGCCAAGCTACCAGCCCGTGGCCCGGTCGCGATCGGCACGCTAAGGGTCAGCGGAGGTTCAGGTCATGTTAGGGCAGCAAAGCTGGTCGTTCCCGGGTCCGTTAGAGACGAGGTATTACGCGACAGAGCTTCAAGTCCACGGACTAATGTTCCATAGGTGTTTGATGTGCGTGATGAGAGCGTCTCATACGCAACCAGGGCGGCATGCAGCGACAGACGGGACTCAGGCTCTTCCAGGTCCACGTTGGTGATGCGCTGGATCAGCGAAAGGCGACGGTAGAGGACTGGTCGGGACAGGTGGCTCTCGGCGGCGGTGACCGATTTATTGCCGCCGTTGCGGAGGTAGGACTCCAGTACCGTGATCAGCTTGCTGCCGTGACGGCTGTCGTAGTCCAGCAGCGGCCCGATTCTCGCCTCGATAAAGGCGGCGAGCGTTGGGTTGCCCTGTAGCAGCTGGAACAGCCCGCGCAGTTCCAGGTCCCTGATCGAGTACCACGGCCTGATCCACGCCTTGGTCAGAGCGGCTTCGGCCATCATGTTTGCTTCCTGGAGCGTCCGCCGCGCCTGGACCGCGCCGGTGACCACCGGTCCAGCGGCCACCACGAAGTCGATCTCCGCGATCACACGCGCGGCGGACCCAGCCCGCTGCCGCAGCATCTGGACGTACTGGTCGATGACCTCGTCTGGTTGGTGACGGGTCTCCAGCGCGATAAGCATGCCGACGGCCCGGTCGCTTAGCCGTCCGGTGATCGCCCGAAGCTGACACCGCTCGGCGACCGTGGCGGCCATGTCGGACAGCTGCCTGACCTGGCTGGTGGGCACGTGCTCAACCGTGGACATGCGCAGTACCAGGCCGACGAATCGGCCGCGGTCCAGCGGGACGCCCAGCGCTGCGGCGGTGGTGGCGGTGTCGGCGACGGGCCGGGCGTGCGTCAGGATGTCGGCCAGCAGCGAGCCGTGGGCCAGCCGCTCCACGCTCGAGCCGTCCTGCTCGATCAGGTGGTTCAGCGCCAGGGCGGCCGAGGCTCGCTCGACCGTCATCTCGTCCACGCGGCTCGGCTGCTCCTGGCAGACGAGCACCAGCCTGCCCCAGACCTGCCCTCGGGCACCTACCGGAGTGACCAGCCATCCGGTGGCTGGATCGAACGTGGTGCTGCCCGTGCTGGCCACCATCCGCGCGCAGTCGTCCCAGGTCAGCAGGAGATCGCGGGCGTCAAGCCCGGCCGTGTCGATGGCCAGGGGCTGGTGCGCGAGATTTTCCAGCACCACGATCCTGCGGGTCAGCCGGGCGACCCTCGCCAGGATCTCCGTGGTCGACGCTCCCTCCAGGCTCAGCTCCATGAATGTGCTGCTGACCTGGTCGGCGATGCGCAGGTCGGTGAGCTGTGATTCGAAGATTAGCGAGTGCGCCGCCTCGGTGACCGAGACGAACGGGACCTCGCGGTGCAGTTCGACCAGCGGCAGGTGCAGCCGGTTGGCCGCGGTGATCGCCGGCGCCGGCAGGGCGTGCGAGAAGCGCCGGCCGAGTTCCACGATGACTCCGGCGGCCGATGCCCGCGCCAGCTCGGTCAGCAGCCTGACCAGCCCATCGCGCTCGCTAGGCAGCGCGATTCCCGTGGTCAGAACTATTTCCCCGCCGCGCAGCAGGTGCGCGATGTCCGGGACCTCGGAGATGTGTACCCAGCGGACCTCGTTCTCTAGACCGTCGCGGCCCGCGACCACCTCGGGCAGGCCGTGTTGCAGCACGTCAAGGGCGAGGATCTCCGCGACGGTCGGCATCGGCGCTAGCTCGCCGCCGTGATGGTGACGAGGTCGGGCGGCTCAGCCCTGCCGATCACCGCCTCGGCCTGCTCGGCGACCTGCAGGAGCAACCCGTCCTTTCCCGTAGCAGCTACTAGCTGAATTCCGACCGGCAAGCCCTCTTCGCTGTATCCCGCCGGGATCGAGATCGCGGGCTGGCCGGACACGTTGAAGGGCCGGGCGAACACGCCTACGTCGCACTCGGCCCTGTCCACGAAGCCGAGTGTGGGCGCTGGTACCGGCACGGCCGGCGTGACGAGGATGTCGATGTGCGTACGCCACCATGTGTTGATGTCCCAACACGCGTCCTGTAGCGACTCGACCGACGCTATGTAACGCGCCGCCGACACAGATCTGGCCTTGCTCGCGAACTCCCACGTCCACGGTTCGACGTCGGCCTGGCCGATCGGGCGACCCAGGCGCTCGGACCAGCGGTCCAGGTCGCGGAGCATCCCGACCGCGACCAGCGTGTGCAGGTGCTGCTCGTATGCTGCCTCGGCGAAGGCCGGGACCTGCGCGGTGGCCACGCGGTGGCCGAGCCGGTCAAGCGCCGACGCGACCCTGTCGGCGGCGGCCGCACACGCCGCGTGTACGGGTTCGCGGCCGCCGGGCGGCCGGGTGACGACGCCGATCCTGAGCCGAGGCGGCGCCTGCTGCGCGGTGGGCCGTGGCCGCCAGGCGGGTGGCCGGTACGGATCACCGGTTGCGCCGCCGCTGATCTGGCGCAAGACCGCGGCCGCGTCTCTGACCGAGCGGGTGAGCACGCCCTCGCAGGTCAGGAACCCGCGGAACTCGCCGAACTCCGGCCCGAGGGAAATCGAGGCGCGGGTCGGCTTGATGCCGACGACTCCACACATGCTGGCGGGGACGCGGATCGAGCCGCCGGTGTCGTTGCCGTGAGCCACCGGAACGAAGCCGGCCGCTACAGAGGCCGCCGAGCCGCCGCTCGAGCCTCCTGGCGAACGGGACAGATCCCATGGATTCCGGGTTGGACCGTAGGCGACAGGTTCGGTGGTGTAAGACCCGGCGAGCTCGGGCGTGTTCGTGCGGCCGAGGATCACGAACCCGGCGCGGCGGAACCGCCGGGCGAGGTGCGAGTCGCGCGGCGAACACCAGCCGGCGTCACGCAGCACGCGCATGCCGAAGTGGTAAGGGTCGCCGCGCGTGGCGCACAGAGCGTCCTTGACGAGCATCGGCATGCCTGCGAACGGCAGCCCGCTCTTAACCTGCGAGGCTTCCTGGCGAGCGCTATCGAAGCGCGGATGGATCACCGCGTTCAGCGCGCGGTCTGCCACCTGGATCCTGGCGATAGCCTCCTCGACGATGGTCGCAGGCGTCTGTGCGCCATCCCTCATAGCCGTGAGGAGGTCATGTGCGTCCGCGAACGGTGCCGTGCCGGCGCGGCGCCTCACGGCGATTCATTTCCGTTTGTGGACTTTTGTGCCTCCTGATGCTCATGTTTCAGCATGACATAGGGATGCCGCGGGTCTGGGACGGGTGTTGCCGCGACCAGGGACTGCGTGTAGGCCTGTGTCGGCTTGGTAAGCACGCTCGCGGTCGGACCGGTCTCCACGATCGAGCCCTCGGACATGACCGCCACCCGGTGGCAGAGCTGTCGCACGACGCCGAGGTCGTGCGCGATGAACAAAATCGCGACTCCGCGCTTCGAGCGCAGGTCCGCGAGCAGGTTGCAGATCTGCGCCTGTATCGAGACGTCCAGCGACGAGACGACCTCGTCGCAGATGAGGACCCTGGGCTCGACCACGAGCGCGCGCGCGATCGCGATCCTCTGGCGCTGCCCGCCGGAGAACGCCTTCGGCCTGCGCTGGTAGGCGTCGGCGGGCAGGCCCACATCGGCCAGCGCCGCCAGCACGCGCTCTCTGCGGTCTTCGCGGCCGGTGGCGAGCTTGTTCACGACCAGGCCCTCGGCGACGATCTCGCCCACGGACATGCGCGGGTCAAGCGAGGAGTAGGGGTTCTGGAAGATCATCCTTATGGGCCGCCGAGCCGCCCTGAGTTCGGCGGCCCGCAGCGCGAGCACGTCCTTGCCCTCGAAGAGGATCGAGCCGGCCGTGGGGCGGACCAGCCCGGCGATGCACCGCGCGGTCGTGGTCTTGCCCGAGCCGGACTCGCCTACCAGGCCGAGGATCTCCCCGGCGTCCAGATGGAGCGTCACGTCACGGACGGCGTCCACCCGGTGCGCATTCCGGCCGCTGCGGCCGCGGAAGTAGGACTTGCTGAGCCCGGACACCTCAAGCAGTGGCATCGGACGACTCCGCTGGACGCTTGGCCGGCTCGAGTTGCCCGACGAAATGGCAGGCGACCAGGTGCCCTGCCTGGTTCATCCCGCTCAGCACGGGCAACTCGGCTGCGCAGCGTGCCTGGGCGAACGGGCACCGCAAGCGGAACGCGCAGCCGGAGGGCAGGTCGGTCGCCGGGGGCACCTCGCCGGGGATGGCGTCGAACCGCGTGCCCTGGTCGGCGTCCGCGCGTGGCGTCGACCGCAGCAGGCCCTGGGTATACGGGTGCTGGGGTGACTCGAAGATCGTGATCGTGTCGCCGAGCTCGACGATGCGGCCGCCGTACATTACCGCGACCCGCCCAGCGAACCCGGCGACGACGCTGAGATCGTGGGTGATGAGCAGGATCGACATGTGCTGCTGCTCGCCCAGGTCAAGCAGCAGCTGCATCACCTGCGCCTGCACCTTCACGTCCAGCGCGGTCGTGGGCTCGTCGGCGATCAGCAGCTTCGGTTGCTGGGCGAGGGCGATGCTGATGACGACCCGCTGCTGCTGGCCGCCGGACAGCTGGAACGGGTAGGCGCGCAGGATCCCGGCGGGGTCGTTGATGCCGACCTTGCCGAGCAGGCTCACCGCTTCGGACTGCCTGTGCTCCCGGCTCACCCCGGCCAGCCGGAGCGCTTCAAAGACCTGGCTGCGGACTCGCATCGTCGGGTTCAGCGACGAGTTGGGATCCTGCAGCACGATGCCGATCTCCCGGCCCCGGACCGCGCGCCACTCCTTGCTGCTCAGCGCCGCGAGGTCACGGTTGCCGTAGCAAATCTGGCCCGAGGTGGTCGCGCCGCGGACCAGGCCGAGCAGGGACATGGCGGTCACGGTCTTGCCCGAGCCGGACTCGCCGACCAGGGCAAGCCGCTCACCCGCGCGGATGTTGAGGCTGACGTCGTTGACCGCTCGCGCGATGCCGGCCGGGATGGCGAAGGAGACCGAGAGCTCGCGCACGCTGAGCAGGTCGGCGCTGGTGGTCATCACGGTCTACCCGCCGTCACGGGCGTATCGGTCGCGGAGCCAGTCCCCGGCCAGGCTGAAGCTGACCGCGGTGAACATCAGCGCCAGTCCGGGGAACAGGACCGGCCACCACACGACCGGCAGGTAGGTCTGCCCGTCCGCGATCATCGCTCCCCACTCAGGCTGCGGGGGCTGCGCGCCGACGCCGATGAAGGACAGCCCGGCGAGCGTGAGCGTAACGGCCGCGACGTCGCCGGTGACCTGGACCAGCATGGTTCCGACGGTCGCAGGCAGGATGTGGCGGCGGACGATCCACAGCCGCTGTGCGCCGAGTTCCCTGGCCGCGGTCACGTAGTCGGTGTTCTGTATGTCGGCGACCATGGCCCGCACCAGTCGCGCATACCTGGGCCACCAGGTAAACGCGAGCGCGATGATCGCCGATCGCAGGCTGGCTCCCAGTGCCGCGGACAGGCCGAGCGCGAGGATGAGCGGCGGGAAGGCCATGCCGATGTCGGTGATGCGCATCAGCAGTTCGTCCACGATCCCGCCGACGACAGCCGCGATGGTCCCGATGATCACTCCGGCCGCGGCTCCGCAGGCGATGACCACGGCGACGCTCGACATCGTGATCCGGGCTCCCTCCAGCACCCGGCTGAACACGTCGCGACCGGCCTCGTCGGTGCCGAACCAGTGCCTCGCGGTCGGGCCCATCAGGCGCGAGCCGAAGTCGATCGCGCTCGGGTTCTGCGGGGCCAGCAGCGGCCCGAAGATCGCGATCAGGATGATGAACAGGGCTAGCCACAGGCCCACGCTGCGGATGGCGGCGGTGCGCCCGCCGAGTCCCCACCCGGTCACCGCCGACATCGGCCCGGCGCTGTCGCGCAGCGAGGCTACCTGCTGTGTTGTGTCGGTCATGCCGCTCTCCCGGCCAGCCGCGCGCGCGGGTCCAGGCCGAGCACCAGGAGATCCACCAGCAGGTTCATGATCACGAAGACCAGCCCGACGGTGAGCACGACGCCCACGACGGGCTGCAGGTCCTTCTGCAGGACCGCATTGACCGCATAGGTGCCGATGCCGGGCAGGTTGTAGATCTCCTCGACCAGCACCGTGCTGCCCAGCATCCAGCCCACTTGCATGCCGAGCAGGGTCAGCGTGGGCACCGCGGCGTTGCGGAGCGCGTGCCCAAGCACCACCCGCCGCTCCGACATCCCCTTGGACCTGGCCAGAACGATGTAGTCCTGGCCGAGCTCGGAGATCAGGTTCTCCCGGAGCGTCCGGACGATGATGGGTATGAAGAAAGCCGCCAGCGTCAGCGCGGGAAGAATCAGGTGCAAGATCGTGCTCCCGAACGCAGCCCAGTTCCCCTCCAGCAGGCTGTCGACGACCGGCATGCCGGTGATCTTCTGGCCCTGGCTGACGTTCGCTGATACCTCGCCCCCGAGCGGGAAGATCTTCAGGTCGGCCGCGAACGCGACCTGCAGCAGCAGGCCGAGCCAGAAGACCGGCATTCCGCCCAGGCTCATGGAGAAGACGCGTACCGTCCGGTCCGCCCAGCCGTCCTTCCTGACGGCCGCGATCACGCCGAGCGGGAGGGAAATCAGGATGTTGATGATCATCGCGGCGAGGACAAGTTCGATCGACACGGGCAGCGCCTGCGCCAGGCTGGTAGCCACCGGTATCTGCGTTTCGCTGGATATCCCCAGGTTGCCGTGCAGCGCGTGCCAGACATAGAGCAGGTACTGCTCGGCCAGCGGATGGTTCAGCCCGAGCCGGACGCGTTCAACGGCCAACTGCGCGGGAGTGGCTCCAGGCCCTGCGGCGAGCCGGGCGGGGTCGCCCGGGATCACGTTGAGCATGAGGAATGTCGCCAGCGCAAGCGCAAGCAGCACAATCACAGCCCAGCCGGCGCGCCGCAGGATCTGGATAGTCACGAGCGCCGCTCAGACGCTCATGTTGTAAACGTTGACCGTGTAGTGATGCGCGAGGTTGTAGGAGAATCCCTTAACCCCCGGCCCCAGTACCGTCACCCACTTGAGTACGGCCACGTTGACGGCCGGGTAGTCGGAGCCGATGGCCTGCTGCGCTTGCTGGTACTGCGAGCAGGCATTCTGCACCTGCGTCTGCTGCTGGGCCTGCGTGAGCAGCTTGTCGACGCTCGGGTTCGAGTAATAGAACCAGTTGTAGCCAGTGGCGATGAACTTCGAGTCGTAGTACTCGTAGAGGACCTCGTTCGGGTCGAGGAACGTCGGGTACTCGTAGATGAACCCGAGGTCCGGGGTGGTGGATGCGTGTTTCAGCAGGCTGACGTACGCAGGGAACGCGATCCCGAGCGGTTTGGTCTTCAGCCCGATCGACTGCAGCGTCGGCGCGAGCAGTTCGTACCCCAGCTTCTCCTCGGCCAGGAACGGCAGGTACTCGATCGAGACCGTCTCGCCGGTCGCGTGCGCCTCCTTGATGAGCTGCTTGGCCTTGGCCAGGTCGTAGGTGGACGCCGGGGTGCTGGAGTTGTAGCAGGGGAAGTTCGACGGCATCGGCCCGTGCGCCACGACCGCGTAGCCGTCGAACGCCGCCTTGATGAAGGCCTGGTAGTTGAACGCGTACGAAATGGCCTCGCGGACCAGGATGTTCTTTGTCGGGCCGAAGGCGGTGTTGAACGCCACGTAGAGCTGGACTCCGGTTTGCGCAACGTTCAGGGTGTAGCCGCTCTTCGAAGCGAACGTCGAGTAAGCGTCGGAGGGAAGCCCCTCGGCGAAGTTCACGGTGCCGCTCTGCAGCGCTTCCACTTCGCTGGAGCCGTTCGTGTAGTAGTGCCACACGACGTCCGCGACGTGCTTTCCTGACCAGCCGCCCCAGTACTTCTTGAAGTCGGCGACCGAGACGGACTCGTTCGCCACGAACTGGGTCAGCTCGTAAGGACCAGAGCCCGCTTCGTGCGTGGCCAGCCAGGTCTGGCCCTGGTTGGTTCCGGCGTGCGCCTGGACCAGCGCGCTGTTCAGGATGTACACACGGGAAAGCGCGTCGAGGAACGTCCGGTATGGGCTGCTGAGCGTGATGACGATCTTGGTCGGCGAGATGACCTTCGACGAGGCGTAAGCGGAAAGCTCCGTGTAGATACCGGTGCCGATGGACTTGATCCGGTCGAGGCTGTACTTGACGTCCTGCGCCGTCACCTTGGCGCCATTGTGGAACGTCACTCCGGAGCGGAGGTTGAACGTGTAGGTCAGGCCGTTGGACGAGACCGTCCAGCTCGTCGCCAGGTCGGGCTTGAGCGTGGGGTTCGGGCCGTTGGTGAACTGCACCAGCGCGTCGTACACGGCACGGTCGATCTCGTCGACGTTGGACGAGGCTGACTGCGAGGGGTCGAGGGTGGGAGGCGCCACGGTGTCGCCGATGGACAGCGTGCCGGAGACCGACGAGGCGCCGGAGGCCGTGCCCGACGACGCGGTGGACGACCCTGACGACGCGCAGGCGGTGATGATTATGCATCCGACCGCGGCCACGAGGGCCACGAGCGCCCGGCGGTGCCGGGCGATGATTCTGACCGCGCGCGCATTGCTGCGAATTGTGTCATTCATTTGTGTTCTCCCAGCTCTCGTGCCCGGCCGTGAGCAGGCGGGGTGAGGCCATTACCGTGTGGTCGAGCTGTCTTGGCTCCGGATTGACCGGAGCGGGCAGCTCGCTCTGGGGACAGCTCGAGGATGTTTCCCGTCCTGACCCGGACTCCGTAGATGTCCCAGGCGTTCTCCTCGGAGACGTAGCCGTCGATCACGTCGTCGAGTACGTCTTGCGGGGCTCGGTCCAGCGGCTCGCCGTACCCGGCGCCGCCACCGCTGAGGTTCACGAACCGGTCGCCGATGGACAGCGGCGCGCGCTGCATCCGCAGGCGGCGCTCCCGGGCCGTCCCGGGATAGATGATGAACCCGTTGTTGGCGCCGCTCTGACCGCCGGCCAGGCCGCGGGTGGCGGTCAGGGTCTTCTTCTTCATCGAGAGGATCTCGCCGGGCCTGCTGGCCTGCACCACGCGCCGGATACCCAGCCCGCCGCGGTACTCACCGGGCCCGCCCGAGTCCGGGCGAAGCTGCAGGCTCTCGTGGAACAGGCCAGCCTTCTGCTCCAGCACCTCCACCGGGGTATTGCGGCCGACGGTCTCGCACGGGTTCTGCTGGGCGGAGGCTCCGTCGTGTGACGGCGTACCGCCCCAGCCGATGCCCTCCAGGTTGCTGATCACGAAGGACTCTCCGGTCAGCGGCTCCTGCACGACGGCCATGAACCCGGGCTCGTCGCCCGCGCTGGACGCGCCGACCTCGGGCAGGGCCTGGGCCAATGCGTTGCGGATGACCTCGGTCGCCACCATGTGCGTCCAGAGCGTGAACGTCGGCGCGGGGTAGACGGCGTGGAACAGGTTGCCCTCGGGCGCGATGACCTTGAGCTGCTCGAAGTGCCCGGCGTTGGCCGGGGCATCCGGTGAGGTCAGCGACTTGAAGATGTTCTTGACCATCGCGACCGTGGCGCCGAACGGCATGTTGATCGGGCCGGGCACCTGGTCCTGAGACCCCTGGAAGTCGACGATGAACTCGTCGGCGGTGATCGTGATCGTGACGGCCACCCGGACCGGATCCTCGGACACCCCGTCGTCGTCCATGTAGTCCGAGGCCGTCCAGCTGCCGCGGGGAAGCTCGGCCAGGCGCCGCTGCACCAGCCTGCGGCCGTGCGCGATCACCGCATCGATCGTCGCCCCGACCTGCTCGTGGCCGTATCTGGCGTAGATATCTTGCACGCCCTTCTCGCCGACCCTGATCGACGACACCTGCGCATTCAGGTCGCCGAGCACGATCTCCGGCATCCGGCTGTTGAACCGGATGAAGTCGATCCACTCGGAGTCGAACTCGTATCCCTTCATCACCCTGGTCGCCGGGAAGACGCAGCCTTCCTGGTGCAGCGACGTCGAGTCCAGGACGTAACCGGGGTCCTTGGCGCCCAGGTCGCGCCAGTGCGCACGGATGGCGAGATAGGAGACCAGCCGGTGCTGATCGGGCTCGGGCATGAACACCGGCGCGACGAGCACCGCGTCATAGGTGTGCGCCGAGCTCCAGTACGGATAGTTCAGCAGGATGACGTCCCCAGGCCGCAGGTTCTCGGGGCCCACGTGCCGCAGGGCGTGCTCCAGCGCCATGTCGTTGGCGCCGAGGAACACCGCGATGCCGGTCGCCTCGGCGATGAGCTTCAGCTCCGGCGTGTAGATGGAGATGCCGAAATCGAGAACTTCGTAGATCCCCGGGTTGAACGCGGTGCGGACGAGCGTCCGCCGCATCTGCTCCGCGACCGAGAGGAACCCGTGGTGGATTACCTCGAGGGTGATGCCGTCAAGCTCGGCACGCTGCTCTTGGGGCACGCTTCAGCTCTCCCTCTGTGTAATCACCAAGTGGCCGGTCTCATTGACCCGGAGATCCTGGTCCGAGCCGACGATCGTGGTCGCGGTGTCCTCGAGGATCACCGCCGGGCCGCTGTGCCGGAAGCCTGCTGGCAGCCGGTCGCGGGTGTAGAAGCCGTGGTCGCACGGCATCTCGCGGACCAAGTCGTACGCCTGCGCGACGAAGTCGGGCTCGAGCCGGTCGCCGTCTTTCCAGTCGCCAGGGCCGGTCACCTGGACTGGCCTGCGCCCCGAGCCGGTCGCGTGCACGCGCAGCGTGACGACCTCGGCCTGGCCCGAGATCACGTGCCCGTAGTGGTTCAGGTGCTCGTGGTCGAGCAGTTCCCGGATATCCGGCACGCTCGCCCCGCTGGGCACCGGAACGGTCAGCGTGTGCTCCTGCCGCCGGTAGCGGAGATCGGTCAGCCGGGTGATCCCGATCTCCTCGTCGGGGACGCCCTGCGCCTGCAACGTCCGCGTCGCGGTGTCCTCAAGCTCCGCGAAGACCGGCTCGAGCTCGCCCCACATGACCTCGTCGAGCGGTCGTATCACCGTCTGAGACACGTCGTGCTGAAGATCGGACACGAGCATTCCCCATGCGGACAGCGCGCCGGCCGCGGCGGGAACGATGACGCCGCGCAGCCGCATCTCCCGCATGATCATCGGGCCGAGCATCGGGCCGAATCCGCCGAACGCGACCAGGTGGAAGTCCCTGGGATCCAGGCCGCGCTCGATCGTGATCTCGCGCAGCGCGCCGACGGTGCGGCTGACCGCGACCCTGAAAATGCCGGCGGCGGTCTGGTCGATGCCCAGGCCGAGTTGGCCCGCGAGGTTGTCGGTCAGCGCCTTGCGAGCCGCGGGGACCGATATCTCCATGCGGCCGGCCAGGAAGTTCTGCGGACGCAGGTATCCCAGCGCCGCGGCGGCGTCGGTGAGCGTCGCGTCGGAGCCGCCCCGCAGGTAGCAGCTCGGCCCCGGCACGGCGCCCGCGCTCTCCGGGCCGACCTTAAGGAAGCCGTCGTCCACGTGCGCGATCGAGCCCCCGCCCGCGCCGATCGTGCGCAGGTCGAAGACCGGCCCGAGCATCGGCATGTGCTCGAGCTTCGCCTCATAGGCCTGGGCCGGGCCGCCGGCATGGATCACGCAGGAGTCCAGGCTGGTGCCGCCGACGTCGAAGGAGATCAGGTGACCCTGGCCGGACTGGGCGGCGATGTACGAGGTGGCGGCGATGCCGCCGGCCGGCCCTGAGAACAGGCTCGCCAGCGGCGCCTCACGGGCGAACGACCCGCTCATAGCGCCGCCGGCCGACCGCATGACCCAGAACGAGCCGCGGAAGCCGCGACGCCGCAGCTCGGACTCGAGCTTCTCCAGGTACCTGTCGATCAGCGGCCTGATGTAGGCGGCGATTACCGTGGAGCTGGTGCGCTCGTACTCCCGGTACTCCCTGGCGACGTCGACGGACAGGGTGACCGGCACCTGCGGGAACTCGTCCTTGATGATCTCCCGGACCCGCAGCTCGTGTCCTGGGTTGGCGTAGGAGTGCAGGAAGCACACGGCGAGGGACTCCAGCCCGCACTCGGTGACCAGGTACCGGGCCGTCTGCCTGGCCTCCGCCTCGTCGAGTGCCGTGGCCACCGCTCCGCGGGCGTCGATCCGGCCGGTCACCGTCCCGATGTGTCGGCGGGGGATCAGCGGCCTCGGCCGGACGCCCTGCAGGTCGTACATCTGGCGCTCGGGCACGTCACCCCGGCCGATCTCGAGCACGTCGCGGAAGCCCGCGTTGGTGATCAGGCCGGTCGCCGCCCCGCGCCGCTGCAGCACCGCATTGAGTCCCAGCGTTGTCCCGTGCATGAACACGGTGACCTCGTCGAGCGGCACGGGCAGCCCGAGAACCGCCTCGACCACGCCGACGGCAGGATCGTCCGGGGTGTTCGAGGTCTTGTGCACCCGGACCTGCCCGGTGGACTCGTCGAGCGCCACCGCGTCGACGAACGTCCCGCCGATATCGACCGCTATCCGGTATGGCCCTGCTCCGAATGCAGCGGTCGTGTTTACGGACACTTGGCCACCCTTCCTTGCGCCATGACGAACGTCGGCTGCCCGAGCAGCCGCAGATCGGCCGTTGGATCGCCGCGCACTGCGATCAGGTCGGCGGCCATGCCCGGCGCGATCACGCCGGTGACGCCCTTCAGGCCGCACAGCTTCGCCGCGTTGACGGTTGCGGCCTGGATCACGCCGAGCGCGGAAAGCCCGGCCTGGGCCATGAGCGACATCTCCCGCACCACGACCGTGGCGTCGCCGTCGATCGGAGCGCCCGGCGGGAAGTCCGTGCCGTTCACCAGGGTGACGCCGGCCTCGATGGCGTAGCGGATGCTGTCCATGTGCCGGTCGGCTATCTGCGCGGACTTCTCGATCGACGCCGTGGGGAACCTGTTGGCCCGCTTGAAGTCCGGGCTGTGCGTGACGCAGAGGGTCGGCGTGATGAACGCGCCGCGCTCCGCAACGAGCGCGGCCGTCGGGGGGTCGAGCAGGTACACGTGCTCGAAGCTTCGTACACCTTGCTCCAGCGCCATCTGGATGGCCCTCGGGGCGCCGGAATGCGCGACCACGTACTTGCCGTGCTGCTCGGCAGCGCGGACCGCCCCGCGCATCTCCTCCGCCGTCATCTCGCTCGCGTCCAGGTCCTCCTCGTCGGATCTGGCCAGCCCGCCGGAGATGAAGATCTTGATGTGATCCGCGCCCGCCTCGAGCTGCTCGGCGGCGCGGTCGAAGAACGCGGCTTCCCCCTCGGCGTAGACGCAGCCGACGCCCTTGCCGTGTCCTTCCGGTGTGGAGACCGCCTGCCCGGCCCCGACGATGCGCGGGCCGAGGAACCACTCCTGCTGCATGGCGTCCCGCAGGACCAGGTCCACGGCGTGCTGCTCGTGTACGCACCTGACCGTGGTCACCCCGGCGGCCAGCGCGTCCTTCGCCCGCTGCGCGGCCCGGAACGCGGTCAGCGCCGGGTTCTCCCGCTCGTCGGTCTCGGACAGCGGGAACACTATCGACAGATGGGTATGGCAGCTGATCAGCCCGGGCATCAGCGTCGCCCCGCCGAGATCGATGACCTCGGCGCCGTCCGGCGGGTCGCCGTGCCTGACTTCCCCGATCGAGCTTCCGTCGACGTTCAGGCTCATCCCAGCCTGGGCGTCGCCGGTCCGGACGTCGAAAAGGGTGCAGTCAGTCAGCCACATACACAACTCCATCGCAAGATCGGGCGTGCCGACCTTCGCGACGGCGCCCCCCCGGTGGTGCGGTTGCGACGAGTGCGGCCCTGAACAACTCGGATGGTATGGGCCGGGGTATTCCGAACGCCCCGTTCAAGTTGTAAAGACAATTCGGCGCTGTGCATACACATTGCGCCTGGTGCGGGCGTTAGGCGCGGTAGATGCTCGGGCCATGGCGAGCGCCGAGTACGTGAACGCGCGCGACGAACTCGAGCATCGGCGCACGCGCACCGACCAGTTCAGTGTGACCGAATCGGGCGACCTGCTCGTCGAGCAGTGCCGAGCGGCCGACCTAGTTGAGCGTTTCGGATCCCCGCTGTTCGTGGTCAGCGAGACAACCCTGCGCGAGAACTACCGGCGCTTCCACGCGGCGTTCGGCAGCCAGTGGCCGGGCACGGTCAGGGTGTTCTACGCGATCAAGTCCAACAACAACCTGGCCGTGCGCACGATCCTCAGCGACGAGGGCGCGGCAGGGGAGTGTTTCGGGGCGGCGGAGCTGCTGGCCACGCTGGCGGGCGGGGCCGATCCCGCGCAGGTCGCGATCAACGGCAGTAACAAGACCGCGCAGGACCTCGGGCTCGCGGTCGAGCATGGCGTGGTCGTGAACCTCGACGGCGAGGACGAATGCCAGCGGCTCGCCGAGGCCGCGCGCGCGGCCGGCCGCCGGGTCCGGGTCAACCTCCGGCTCAAGGTGGCGCCGCCGCAGCTCGACGAGCTGGCCAGCGACACGTACCGGCTGGCCGTGGGGGAACTGCGGCAGGACGTCCTGCGGGAGAAGTGGGGCTTCTCCCCGGAGCGCGCGGTACCGCTGATCAAGGAGATCCTGGCCACCGATGAGCTGCAGCTTCTCGGCTACCACCTGCATATCCCCAGGGCCTGCCAGGAGCCTGAGCTGCACGCCTCCTGCGGCAGCGCCCTGGTCCAGGCCGTCGCCGACCTGACCGCCAAGACCGGGTTCACGCCGTCGGTGCTGGACATCGGTGGCGGGTGGGCGCGCGAGCGGGATCCCGAGTCGCGGTCGCTGGATCCGAACCCGTTCACCGTCGAGGACTACGCGGACGCGATGTGCCAGGCCATGCTGGCTGAGCTGAGCGTGGCCTCGCTGCCGGTCCCTGAGCTGTGGGTCGAGCCCGGTCGCTACCTGGTCGGCAACGCGGCGGTCTTGCTGGCGACCGTCGGGGCGATCAAGCGGGACGTCGGCCACGCCTGGGTCAACGTGGATGCGAGCACGAACCTGTTTGCCCGCATCGATTCCCGCGGATGCCGGCACGTGGTGCTGCCAGCGACCGGGATGGACCGGCCGTTCACCGAGGAAGTGCGGGTGGTCGGCCCGGTCTGCGTGGAGTCCCTGCTGGCTGGCGGACGCCTGATGCCGCGGCTCGGCCGGGACGACGTGCTCGTGGTCCTCGACGCCGGCATGTACGCGGAGTCCGCGGCGAACCAGTTCAACGGGATGCCGCGGCCCGCCACGGTGCTGGTCTGCGGCGACCAGGCCGACGTCATCCGCGAGCGGGAGGCCTTCGCCGACGTGTTCCGCGCCAACCGGATCCCCGGTCGGCTGGCGGGGAGCACGGGGCCGCGCGAGGTGCTGAGTCAGCTGGTTCCTGATGGCTCGTGAGATCTGGCCGGACGCTCCGCCCGGCGGCCCGGCGCTGGTCTCGGTGCTCGGCCTGGTCCGCCGCGGGCGGCTGTGGGAGCTGAGCCATGATCTCTTCGCGGGCATGCCGTCGCATCCCAACCACGCGCCGTTCAGCATGAAGCTCGTCCAGCGACACGGGGACAGGTACCGCGACGGCGGCTACAGCGCGGCCAACGAGCTGATCACGATGAGCGGGCACCATGGCACGCACATCGACGCGCTCGGCCACGTGTCGGTCGACGGGCTGCTGTTCGGCGGCGTCCGGGTGGCGGACGTCCAGGTCGACGACTCCGGCCTCACCACGCGGCACGTGGCGGAGCTTCCCCCGTTCATCGGCCGCGCGGTGGTCATCGACGTGCCGGGCAGCCAGGGTCGTGACCAGCTTGATCCCGGCGAGGAGGTGTCCGTCGCCGACCTCGAGGGCGCGCTCGGCGCGGCTGGCGCCGGCGTCGAGCCAGGCGACGCCGTGCTGATCCGCACCGGGTGGGGCGCCAGGTGGCCGGACCAGGACCGGTTCTTCCCCGACGGGGGCGACCAACCGGGCCCGGGCGAGACCGCCGCCCGGTGGCTTGCCGATCAGCGGGTCGGGGTCGTGGGCAGCGACACGATGGCGTTCGAGCACGCACTCGAGGCGCGGAACGCGATGCCGGTGCACAGCCTGATGCTCCGCGAGGCCGGCATCCCGATCCTGGAGAAACTGCGGCTCGAGGAGATAACCGCGGCCGGGGTCACCGTGTGCCTCCTGATCGTCCTGCCGCTGCTAGTCCGCGGCGCCACGGGATGCCCGGTGCGCGCCGTCGCGCTCGACTGACCGTGTACACGACTGACGTGCTGATCATCGGCGGGGGCCTGGCCGGCTGCGCGACAGCGTGTCACCTGGCGGCCAGCGGAGTCGAGACCACGCTGGTGGAACGCGGAGGGCTGAACCGCGCCGCTTCCGGCACCAATGCCGGCAGCATGCACTTCCAGTTGCGCCGGCACGACCAGATCTCGCCGGCTCGCGGGCAGCTCATCCGCGGCGGGCTCGCCGAGTGGCGCTCAATCGGAGAGGAGTTCGGTCCCGCCATCGGCATGCGGATGGACGGCGGCCTGATGGTGGCCGAAACGCCGGACGAACTCACCCGGCTGCACGCCAAGATCAAGACCGAGCGCGAACTCGGCCTGACCTCCGAGGTTCTGCAGGGCCGTGAGCTCGCCGACCTCGCTCCGGCGCTGGCCACGGACCTGGCGGGCGCGACCTTCTGCCCCGAGGAGGGGCTGGTGAACCCGCTGCTGGCCACCGGCGCGTTCGCGTCGGCGGCACGCGGTCACGGAGCCGACATCAGGACCGGATGCGAGGTCAGCGCCGTCGACGTGATCGACAGCGGCGGGTTCATCGTTCATACCCGGACCGGCCCGCTGCGGGCATCACGGGTCGTCAACGCGGCCGGAGCCTGGGCCGGCCAGATCGCCCGGCTCGCCGGGGTGCCCATCCCGCTAACCGGCGGGGTACAGATGGTATCGGCCACGGCGCGGCAGCCCCCGGTGCTGACGCAGCTCGTGCAGCACGTCGCTAGGGCGTTGACCCTGAAGCAGACCATGGACGGCACGTTCCTCGTCGGCGGCGGCTGGTCCGGTGCGGTGCCGCGCGGCGGGCCGCGGCCCAGCTGGGAGAGCCTCGCGGGCAACGCGTTCCTGGCCTGCCGGGTGGTGCCGGGCCTCCGGGCGGCCACGCTCCTGCGGAGCTGGACCGGCACGATCGCGATGACGCCTGACCGGCTGCCGGTCGCTGGCGAGTCCGCCCGGCTACCGGGATGGTTCTCCCTGGTCGCGCCCAGGGGAGCGGCGGGCTATACGGTCACGCCCTACCTGGCGCGCCTGCTCGCCAGCGACCTTGCCAACGGCGGCGACGGCGGCTCGGCCATGCCCAGCGTGTTCAGCCCCGATCGGTGGTCGGCGGATGGGTGAGCGAACGCGCGTGACGTTTACCTTCAACGGCGCCTCGTGCCAGGCCACACCGGGCGAATCACTCGCGGCCGCACTGCTGTCGTCGGGGGTCAGGTCGCTGCGGCGCAGCCGACGGACCGGCGAGCCCAGGGGCGTCTACTGCGGCATCGGCCTGTGCTTCGACTGCATCGTGACCGTGGACGGTCGGCCTAACACCCGGGCGTGCATGACCCTGGCCGAGGATGGCATGCGGGTGGAATCGCAGGCGGCCTCGATTGGCCAGCAAACATGACCGTGGACCATGCCGATCTCGCCGCCGACGTCGATCTCGTCGTCGTCGGCGGCGGTCCGGCCGGGCTGGCTGCCGCGATCGAGGCCGACCGCTGTGGCGTCAGCACCCGGCTGATCGACGACCGGCCGACGCTCGGCGGCCAGATCTTCCGCCAGCCGTCGCCGTCGCTGCCGGACCGCCGCGTGCTCACCACCAAACCCGAACACGCGCGCGGACTCGCGTTGCTGTCACGCTTGCGCCAGAGTCGGGTGCAGCAGGTGACCAGCGCGACCGTCGTCGACATATCTCCGGGCGGCCCGTTCCGGATCCAGTATGTCCGCGGCGACCGGACCGATTCGGTGCGTGCCCGCCAGGTGATCCTGGCCACCGGCGCCTACGACAGACCGGTGGCCCTGCCGGGGTGGACGCTGCCCGGCGTGGTGGCTGCGGGCGGGGCACAGGCCATGGCCAAGAGCCACGGCGTGCTGCCCGGCCGGCGCGTGGTCCTGGCCGGCTCGGGGCCGCTGCTGCTCACGTTCGCGGTCCAGCTGCACCGATGGGGGGTACAGGTCGCGGCCGTGACCGAATTGGCTGGCCGGCCGCGTGCGCGGGACCTGGCCGCGCTGGCCCGGCGGGGCGCGTTGGCCCCGGACTACATCCGCCAGGGGCTGCAGTGCGCCGGGTATCTCGCGGCGCACCGGGTCCCGGTGCATTTCCGCACACGGGTCACCCGCATCCTCGGCTCGGAGCAGGTGACAGGGGTGATCCTCTCCCGGGTAGACCACGGTGGCCGCCCGCTGGTCGGCTCGGACCGCACGGTCCAGGCCGACTGCGTCTGCCTCGGCTACGGGCTCGTCCCTTCGCCGGAACTCGCCAGGCTGTCCGGCTGCGAGATGGTGCCCGACCTGGAGCGGGCCATGAACGTGCCCGCCCGCGGCGCGCTGCTGGAGACGTCCGTGCCCGGCCTGTTCGCGGCCGGTGACGGCGTGGCCGTCCGCGGCTCGGCCGTGGCCCTGCTCGAAGGGCAGATCGCCGGGCTTGCCGCCGGCCGCAACCTGGGCCGGGGGACCGGGGAGCGGTTCGAGCAGCGGCTGCGGCCGCTCCGGGCGCGCCTCGGCCGCAGCCTCGCGTTCCAGGCGACGCTATCCGCCGTGTACCCGGCCGCGATCTCGGGCTGCGACCTGGCCACGGCCGAAACCGTGCTCTGCCGGTGCGAGGAGGTGACCTGCGGCGAACTGTCCGCCGCGATCGCGGCTGCCGCACCGCTTGCCGACGCCAGCGTGGTCAAGGGCATGACCCGTGCCGGGATGGGGCTGTGCCAGGGCCGCATGTGCGCGGCCAACGTGTACGAGCTGATCGCGAGCGCCACCGGGGTCGCGGTCACCGCGGTGAGCGCGTTCACACCTCGCCCGCCTGCCCGCCCGGTGCCGTTCGGGGCGGTGGCCAGCCGGGTCGACTACGACGGCGGCGACGGCGATATCCCCGAAGATCCGGACTGCATAAGTTGAGCGCTACCAGCAGGAGGGCACCATGAGCACGATTCCCGAGTGGAAGGGGTACTGGGCGGCGAGCCCGACACCGTTCGGCGCCGACGGCGGCATCGAGACCGGATGCCTGGATGAAACCATCCGCTACTTCCTTTCCCAGGGAGTGCACGGGCTGCTGATCAACGGCTCAAGCGGCGAGTGGTTCTCCCAGTCGATCGCGGAACGCCGCGCCGTAGCCGAAACGGCAGTGCGGGCCGTCGGTGAAAGTGTCCCCGTCGTCATCGGATGCACAGCATTGCGGCCCCATGAGGTAACCGAGCTTGCCGAGCATGCGCAGCGCATCGGCGCCGATGGGATTCTGGTCAGCCCACCGCCATACCTGCGGCTGAGCCAGGACGACATCGTCGCGTTCTTCGAATTCATCACCGCGGCCACGCCGATGCCGGTGATGGTCTACAACATTCCGCGCCGGTCCGGCACCGTGATCGAAGCCTCGACCGCCGGAAGGCTCGCCGATGTGCGGGGCGTGGTGGCGCTGAAGAATTCAGCCCCGGACGAGGATTTCTTCCCGACGCTCGAGCTGGTGGCCGACAAGATTCTTGTGTTTGGCGGAAACCTGTTCTCGCCGCGTGGCATCGGTGAGATCGCGGCGCGGCGCGGATCAGGCTACGTCGGCGGGTGGGAACTGCTGGGCAGGAAGTTGCCCGGGGTGTTCGAGGCCGCATGGCGCGGCGACATCGCCGAGGCGGAGCGGCTGGCCGCGCAGGAGCGTGCCCTAGACGCGCAACTCTGGGACGAGCGGAAGAACCCCAAGTTCGGGCGCTCGTTCAACGCCCAGCTCAAGGCCGCCCTGGGGCTCCTGGGCGTTCCGGCCGGTCTGCCGCGGCCGCCGCTGCTGCCGCTCGACGACGAGGCGGCGCTGCGGGATCTCGGCGAGGTGCTGACCGGTGCGGGCATACCGCTCGCGAAGACCGCGGCGTGAGCCGGCGAGACGTCCGCGTGTCATCCGCCGGCCGCCGGGCGCGCGAGGCTAAGTCCAGGTCGGCCGCGTCGCGCGGGCTGCTCAGCGCGGCGTACTGCTCGTCGGTTAGCTCGACGCGCGCGCTGGCCAGGTTCTCTTCCAGGTGCGCCAGCGATGCGGTGCCTGGGATCGGCAGCAGCACGGGTGACCGGCGCAGCAGCCAGGCCAGCGCCAGTTGCACCGGAGTCAGGCCCGCGTTGCTGGCCAGGGCCGCGAGCGGTCCGTCCCGGCCGGCCAGCCGTCCCGTGTCGAGCGGGAACCACGGGATAAACCCAAGCCCTTCCCGCTCGCAGTAGCCGAGCACATTCTCAAATTCGCGGTTAAGGAGATTGTAGGGATTCTGGACTGAAACGACGGGGGCGGTACGCTGCGCCTCGATGATCTCGGCGACAGTCACTTTCGACAATCCGATGTGCTTTATTTTGCCTTCGCGCCGCATCTCTTCGAGCACGCCGATCTGCTCTGCCGCGGGGACGTTGGGGTCGATGCGGTGAAGCTGATATAGGTCAATCCTTTCCAGCTTGAGCCGCCGCAGGCTCATCTCGACGCACTGCCGCAGATACTCGGGGCGCCCGACCGGATGCCACTGATCAGGTCCGGTCCGGACCAATCCACCCTTCGTTGCGATCGTCACGCCGTCGTAGGGGTGAAGGCTCTGGGCAATCAGTTCCTCGCTGACAAACGGGCCGTACGAGTCGGCCGTATCGATGAAATCAACACCGAGTTTGACCGCGCGGCGCAAGACCGCCACTGCGGCTTCACGGTCGGCAGGCTCGCCCCACACTCCGGCGCCAGTAAGCCTGTTGGTCCCCAATCCGAGTCTTGTGATCGGGTGGTCGCCGCCCAGCGAGAATATCTTGCCTGCCGCAGTCTCGATACGATCACACGCCATATTTCCAACTTATCAATTGGCGCGGCCTAACGGCAGATGTGTTCGGTCGGAGGTCGGGTGCATTGGAAGACTAGTGGTCATGACGTACTTCATCGCTATAGCCACTAGCTGCCGTCAGGTCGCTGGGCCGTTCGCGGGAGCGAATTCCCGCCATGAGGCGGTGGCTTCAAATCCAAGCACAGACTTGGCGCGTGCTCCGCTGATCAGTGAGCTGTGGGTGCCCAGCTTCGCCCGGACGGGCACGTCGGGCAGGAAGCGCTCAAGCAGCTCGCTGACCGGTGCTTCGGCAAAACAGTCCTGAGCGGCGATGAACAGCGTCTCGTTCCCGATATCCGGCACCTCACAGGCCAGCCGGTAGGCGCGCGCGGCGTCGGTCGCGTGGACGTAGAGCCACAGCATGCCGTAGGCGCCGGCCGGGTCGGCGATGCGGTCGAAGCCGCCCAGCGACTTGTCCCAGACGTAGCAAGTGCGCAGGCTGACCGTGGACAGGCTGCCCCGGGCCGTGTAGCTGCGGCACATCTCCTCGATGAGGACCTTCCCGAGGCTGTATTCATCCTGCGGCCGGAGCGGGTGCTCCTCATCGATCGGCAGGTAGAGCGGCTTCATGTCGACCTTGCGGAAGGAGAAGCCCAAAGCGCCCTCGCTGGACGCGGCCACGAACCGGCGAGCCCCGACGGCGACCGCGGCCTCCAGGGCGTTGAACGTGCCGAGCACGTTGACACGGAAGAGCTCTTCGGGGCTCACGATCCCCGGATCGGGTACTGCCGCCAGATGAACGATGGCCTCGCACCCCTCGAAGGCCCGGAGCAGGCTCGCCGGGTCGGTGAGGTCGGCCTGCCGGAATTCCGCGGTGTCCGCTGGTGCCTGCGCGGGCGGCCGGATGTCCACGCCAACCGCCTCGTGGCTGTGCGACAGTAGCTCGCGCATAACGTACGTTCCGACAAATCCAGCCGACCCGGTCACTGCGATGCGCATCTGCTCTCCTTGCTATTGGTCAGACCATTGGACCATTACGCTTTTGGCGCTGTCAAGATGGATCCCGCCTGCACCGGCTGCGGCCTGCCCGGCGACCCGCCCGGAGTACAGGCTGGGGCCGAACATCGTCCCCTCGATGGCGCCCTGCCCGTTGATGCACCCGCCGGCCATCCCGGCGACCTCTCCTGCCGCATACAGCCCGGCGATCTCGCCCCTCTCGGCCCGCCGGACCCGGCCGGCCGCGTCGGTGCGGACCCCGCCCAGGTTCTTCTGCACCAGCGGGAAATACTGAACTGCGCAGAACGGCGGCTCGCTGATGGGCTCCAGGCCGGCCAGCTCCCGGCCGAAACGAGGCTCGCGAGTGAGCCCCGAGCCAATCCAGTCGTTGTAACTCCCGACGCTGGCAGAAAGCGCGGCCTGCGGGAGGCCCGTGGCAGCGGCCAGCCCGGCTATGCTCGCGGCCTGCCAGGCATGACCCGAGGTGCGCCAGAAGCGTGCCCGCCCCTCCGCCGAGGTCACGAACGGCGAGCCGTAGCTTGCGTCGTTGAGCAGCGTGAGCCGGGCAGCCTGCCGTGCGTCGAAGATGCCCCAGGCCGTCTGGCCAGGCTGCGCGAGCAGCGCGGGCATTCCGGTGAGCCCTCCTCGCAGATCCTCGTCGTGGAAGCGCTCCCCGCCGCGGTTCACCCAGATCTCGCTGCGGACGTCGCGTACGACCAGGCCGCGGACGCCTGACGGATCGGCCGGATCCGGGGTTCCGACGGGATACATCCAGAGATAGCCAAGGGGCCCGAACGCGGCGCCTGCCGCCTGCAGCATGGCGTGCCCGCCGCCACGGGCCGTTGGCGCCCCGCCGCACAGAAAGCGGGTCATGCCGCCCAGCGACGGGGTGTGCCGCAGAAGCATCGCGCGGTTGCTGGTGAACCCGCCGGTGCAGATGAGCGTCGCATCGGCCAGGACGCGGCGAGGCCCGCCGTCGGCCCGCGCCTCGACGCCGAGTGCCCGGCCGCCAGCGCACAGGATGCGGGTGACCGGCGACGACGTGCGGATGGCGACGCCGAGCGACCGGCATCGGGCCAGCAGCGCCCCGATCACGGCGGGCCCGCCGCCGGCGGGCAGGTGCCATCGCGGCCGTGAGTTGCCTTCCTCCAGGCGCAGCTGCGACCACGTCACTCCCAGTTCCTCGCACCAGCCGAACACCTCTGCGGCGCTCTCGGCCAGGTAGTGAGCGGCCCAGCGCAGGTCCGCGGACTCCCCGCCGGCCCGGCGCCAGTCGTCTAGCGCGAGCTCGACCGTGTCCTCGATCCCGCAGGCCTCCTGAAGCGGCGTTCCGACGAGGCAGCAGCCGGCCCGGCTGATCACCGAGGCGCCGCCAGGCTCGGGCCCGGCCTCGAGCACGACAACGCGCAGGCCACGGCCGGCCGCCTCGGCCGCGGCCGCCAGGCCGGCCACTCCCGAGCCCACCACGACCGCGTCCCACTGCGCGGCTGCGTTATTCGGCGCCGCTTTACTGCCCAATTACTTCCTGCTCCTATCCTGGCTCTGAGTTATTATTAGATGCCGGCCCGACCGGCCCGGAAAATTATCGTTCCTGAGTTACCGAAAGCGGTCGCCATGAAGCTAGCTGTCGATCCCTGCCTGCTGAAGAACCTAAGTGCCACCGAAATGTTCGCGTCCGTTGCGCAGGCGGGATACGAGGCGGTTGAGCTGTCACCGCGCGACGGATTCCTGGAGCACCGTCACGGTAACCGCCCGGAGCCTGAGGTCGTTGCGGACCTGATGCGCGCCAGCCGCGAGGCACGGGTCGAGATCGCGTCACTGTTTATCGTCCAGCCCTGGGCCAGCACGGATAGCGGGGAGCGCGAGGCCGGGGTGCAGGGCCTCAGGGTGGCGATCGACACGGCGGAGGAGCTCGGCTGTGCCCGGATCAACACGGAGTTCACCGGAACACCGGATAAGCCGCGTGAATGCAGGGATGCATTTCTGCGGTCCCTTGATGAGGTGCTTCCCGCGGCGGAGCGCCAAGGGGTGAGTCTCACGATCGAGCCCCATCCCTACGATTTTATCGAGACCAATACGGAGGCGGTGGATCTTATCCGGGAGGTCGGCTCCCCAGCCCTTCGCTACCTCTTCTGCACGCCGCACATTTTTCACCTGGGCGACGAGATCGCGGCAATGATTGAATACGCCGCGCCCGTTCTGGCGCACGTCCACCTGGCGGACACATTCCGCCCGGCCAGGGTCATTCTCAACCCCCCGGATCCTGGGGCCCGGATCCATCAGCATCTGGACATCGGGCAGGGTGAGGTCGGCTGGGAGACGGTCTTCAGCGCGCTGGCGCAGGCCGGATTCGGCGATCTGGCAACCGTGGCCGTGTTCGCCTGGCCGGACCGCGCCATGGCCTCTGCGGAGCACAACCGCGCAGCACTCCGGACGTATCTGGGATCCTGACCGCGCTCGCATCGCCCGCCTACCCGGCCTGCCCGGCAGCCACGGTGATGACCGCTTTTCCGGCCAGCCGCCCGCCGCGCAGCTCTGCGAGGGCGTCGTTGATGTCCGCAAGGTCCCAGGTCTGGCAGTCCGGCGGGCGGATCGTGCCGTCGGCCGCGAGCTGCAGCACCCGGGCCAGGTCGGCGCGCGTCCCGGAGCGGATGCCGCGGATCGTCAGCTCGCGCCGGGCCACGATCGCCAGATCCAGCTCGGGAACGGCGGCGTAGCCGACGCTGAGGTAGAGCCCGTGCGAGGCAATGCGGGCCAGCATCGCAGCGATGGCGCCCGCGACCCCGGCACAGTCGATGAGCACATCGGCCGGGGGCCCGGTCTCCTCCAGCGACGCGACCGCGCGCAGGCCCCGGTCGGCAGCCACCGTCCGGCGCAGCGGGTTTGGCTCGACCAGCACCGGGTCCACGCCCTCGGCTGCCAGCAGCTCGGCGAGCACGAGCCCTACCGGTCCGGCGCCGGCTACCACGAAGGAGCCCGATCTCGGCAGGCCGGCCAGGGCGACGCGGGCCGCGTTGTGCGCGGTGGGCCCCGCGTCAACCAGGCCGGCGGCGGCCACGTCGGTCAGGCCCGCGGGAACCTCGACGACATGATCCGCGGCCAGGCTGAGGCGCTCGGCGAAGCCGCCCCAGAGGCCGAGCACCCCGGTGACCCGGGCGCCGTGCTCGCACAGCCGCTCGTCGCCCGCCTGACACGCCGCGCAGCGGCCGCACCCTACGAAGATCGCAGCGGCCACCCGGCGCCCGACGAGCGCCGGGTCGGCGCCGGGGGAGACGCTGACCACCGTCCCGACTGGTTCGTGCCCGAGCACGAAGGGCAGCTCCGGACGATAGGAGGTGCCGCCCATGATGTGCAGGTCCGTCCCGCAGATGCCGCAGGCGCTGATCGCGACCTCGACCGAGCCGGGTGGCCGTTCCGGCTCGGGGACCTCGGCGATATGCAGCCGCTCCGCTGGCAGCTCGCGCAGGACCGCGGCCTTCACGAGCCCGGCCCCGTCGGCAGCATGAGCGAGGTGTCCATGCGCACTCAGCGGATCCGGTCGCCGGTGCGCGCGTCAAAGAGCTTCATCTGGGCGACATCCAGCTCCAGGCGGATCGAGCCGCCGACGCTGAGGCCCGCCCGGGCGGGGAACTTGCACGTCAGCGTCTCCTCACCGACACGGACCACCACGTGGGTCTCGGGACCCAGCGGCTCGATGACCTCCACCGTTCCGGTGACGACGGGCAGGTCAGCCGCGTCCACGACGGTCGGCCTGATCTCCTCGGGCCGGAAGCCGACCAGCAGCTCGTCCGCCGAGCCGTTCCGGAGGACCTCGCCGGCCGACCCGTTCACCGGGATGTCGCAGGACAGGCAGGAGACCGCCACGGACGAACCGGTCTTGCGGAGCCGGCCCGGGATCAGGTTGATCTTCGGAGATCCGATGAACCCGGCCACGAACGCGCTGGCCGGTTCCTCATACATGGCCTGGGGAGCAGCGATCTGCTGCAGCCGGCCTTTGTCCATGAGCGCCACCCGGTCGGCCATGGTCATGGCCTCGACCTGATCGTGGGTCACGTAGATCGTGGTAACCGGGAACTGCCGGTGAATCCGCTGCAGTTCCGTGCGCATCTGCGTGCGCAGCGCTGCGTCCAGGTTGGACAGCGGCTCATCCAGCAGGAAGGCCTGCGGCTTGCGCAGCAGTGCCCGCCCCAGCGCCACCCGCTGCCGCTCGCCGCCGGAGAGCTGCGAGGGCTTGCGTCCCAGCAGCGGCTCGATGCCCAGCATGTCCGCTATCCGGGCGATCTCCGACTCTATGGTGGCCCTGGGCTCATGCCGGATCTTCATCCCGAACGACAGGTTCTTGGCGACGGTCATATGCGGGAACAGCGCGTAGTTCTGGAAGACCATGGCCAGGTTCCGGTCCTTGGGCGGCATGGCGTTCACCCGCTTGCCGCCGATCATCACCGAGCCGCTGGTCGGCGTGTCGAAGCCAGCCAGCATGCGCAGGGTGGTGGTCTTCCCGCAACCGGACGGGCCGACGATGACGAGGAATTCGCCGTCTTCCACCTCCAGGTCGAGGTCGTCGACGGCGGTTGTCCCCTTGAACCTCTTGGTCACGCCCTCAAGAACGATCTTGGCCACGGTAGCTCCTAACCCTTGATCCCGCCGGCGAAGGCGAACCCGCCCTGGAGCCACCGCGAGCTGATCAAGTACAGGACCAGGACGGGAATCGAGAAGAGGATCGAGTATGCGGCCAGCGGGCCGTACTGGACCTGGGCGTTGGCGTCGAGGAACTGGTAGATCCCGACCGCCGCGGGAGTCTGGCCCGGGTTGCTGTCGAGGACCAGCGGGATCAGGAACGCTCCCCAGGCGTTGATGAACGTCAGGATGGCCGAGACCAGGACGCCGGGCAGGGCCAGCGGGATCACCACGCGCCATAGCGTCCGCAGTTCGCCCGATCCCTCGATCGCCGCGGCCTCCTCGAACTCCCGCGGTACCTGGTCGATGAAGTTCTTCAGCAGCCATATCGCGAACGGCACCGACGTGGACGCCAGCACCAGCGAGGTCCAGAACGGCGAGTTGAGCCAGTTGAACGCCACGTACATCTCGTAGATCGGGACCAGCAGCATGGTCACCGGCAGGCCGGTCAGGAACAGAACCGCCACCAGCACGGCGCCCTTGAACGGAACGTGCCTGCGGGACAGCGAGTACCCGGCGAGCAGCGACACGGCCGTTGTGACCAGCGTCGACACGATCGCCAGGTAGAGGCTGTTGGCGATGTCCCGGCCGGCCCCGGTGTGGAAGGCGCCGATGAAGTTGGTCACCGACAGCTGTGGCGACGCCAGCCCTGGCCCGGCGTTCGGGTTGAACGCCGCATCGAGCAGCCACGCCAGCGGCAGCAGGAACCAGATCCCGATGAGACCCATGATGAGGTTGATGACCCATCGGGACCGCCTGGACTGGCCGGGTGGCGCCTCGCCGCGGGTGGCCGCGTTCTCGGCCGATTCCCTGCGCCTGACGCCGGTAAGGACACTCATCAGCCGGCCTTTCCGCTCATTACTCCGCTTCCTTGGCCTTGGCCAGCTCGGGCCGGAGCTGGCGGATATAGACGATGGAGAGCAGCGCCCCGATGAGGACGATGGTCAGCGCGATCGCCGTGCCGTACCCGAGCGCGTTGAACTGGAAGGCCTCGATGTACATGTAGACCGGCAGGATGGCCGTTGCGTTTCCCGGTCCGCCCTGCGTCATCACGAAGATCAGCGTGAAATCCGAGATGGTGCCCAGGGTGATCAGCAGCATGTTGGTCATGATCGTCGGCCGCATTATGGGCAGCGTGACCCGCAGCAGCCGCCGCCAGTACGAGGCGCCTTCGAGCTGGGCTGCCTCGTCTACCTCAGCCGGGACGTTGCGCAGGCCGGCGCTCAGGACCAGCATCGAGAACGCCGTGCCCCGCCACGCGTTCGCCACGCACACGATCAGCAGCGGCGCCGAGGTCAGCAGGTTGGTCGTCGGGTGGCCGATCAGGTAGCTCAGCGTGCCGCCCGCCTGGGCGAACGTGTACCAGATGAACGCCACGGCGATCTCCGGCAGGACCCAGGCCAGGATCACGATCGCGCCGACGCTCGTCCGCACCGTGACATTGGCGCGCTGGCCCAGCAGCGCCAGGGCGAGCCCGAGGACCGTCTGGGCCACGATCCCCGAGCCGATGACGAAGATCAGTGTCAGCCTGACCGACAGCCAGAAGACCGGATCGTGCACCATGCGGTCGAGGTTGGCCAGCCCGGTGAATGAGAAGTTCTGCGCGAACGGGCCGAGCAGCTCCAGGTTGGTGAAGCCGAGATAGATGGCATAACCGACCGGTACCAGGAACAGCACGGCGAGCAGGACGGCCGCAGGCAGAAGCCAGACGACGGTGGTCGGCTTCAGCCGGGCCCGGTCAGCCGGCCGCGATGCCGTGCGCGCCGTCATCAGCGGGCCGGGCCGAACGCCAGCATTTTCCTGGCTTCACCGGGCGTGGCCACCGGCCGCCCCAGCGCCTCGGCCAGCCCGGCGAGCTCGGTAACCAGCTCGCTGGCCTGGGCAGGCTTGCCCCACCGGTCGTAGCCATAGTCTTCGGTGCCCACCCGGACGTGGTCGCCGCTGGTGATGGCCGCAGCCAGGATGCCGTAGCGTTCCGGGCCCATCACGCTCACGGTGACCACGCAGCCGGGCGGCATCAGCTGGCGCCGGGCCAGGTACTCCTCGATCGTCGGCGGGCTCCAGGTCCCGCCCGGCCAGCCGAAGAACAGGGTGTTGATGACCGGGCGGGCCAGTTCGGTGTGGTCCAGCAGGTACTTCAGGTTCCAGATGCTGCCGCTGTGCCAGATCTCGAACTCGGGCCGCACGCCGTGCTCTGCACAGAGCTTGCAGTAGCCGAGCAATTCCGTCATCGGGTGCAGCACGTCAACGTCGCCCTCGGGAAACGCCTCGGCGTGATGGCTGGCGATGATCGAGATCATGTCCGCGCCCTGCTCATAGATGTCCATGCGGTCCTCGAGAAGCATGCTCGACATGCCGCACTGGACCAGGGCGTCGCCGGCGACCGCGCGCACCGCGGCGATGAGCGGCACCCATTCGGAGACTGAGTGCAGGTGCAGGATCGAGGCCCCGCCGGCGACGCATCGCTCCGCCTCGGCAGCGACGTCGGCGATGGCCTCCGGGTACGCCAGCTCGGGGTTGAGCCAGCTCTTGTTCGGGGTGGCGGTGATGATGAGCGGCGGCATATCGGGTGCCATCTATCTCATCCCTTCGTTTCCACAGCCTGAGGGCCAAGCTGTTGCGAAACGGAGGAGCTGAGCGAGGACAGGATCGTCGAGAGGGACGTGCTCGGGGTCTGGGCTATGGTGCCGGTGGCCTCGTTCAGTCCCCGCGCGTAGACGGTGAAGTTCTCGTTGGCCGGCAGCGCCTGGCCGTACTGAAGGTAGCTGTTGAACGCTGCCTGGAACGGGGCCGCGAAGTTGAGATTCTGCGGCAGGTTGGCCACCGTCGAAGACGGCGGAACGAAGCCGGACCACAGCGCCATGTCGAGCTGGTTGGTGGTCTCCAGGTTCATCTTCACCAGGTTCCACGCTGCGGTCGGGTCGCCCGATGCCTTGGAGACACCGAGGGCCCACCCAGAGACCTCTCCGGCCTGCCCGGGCGCCTGGCCGAACTCGGTCGGGATCGGGGCAATCCCGACGGCCGTCTTGGACTGTGGCCAGTAGAACGAGGTGTGCGGAGTAACCCATGCCTCGGGCATCCAGTTCGACGCGAGCGTGATCGCCAGCTTCTGCTGCTTCATGAGGTTTACCGGGCTGCCGATCGCCTGGGTGGTGAACAGCTGCGAGGTCGGGGCGCCCAGGCCCTGCGAGTACACCTCCTTGTAGAAGTTCAGCGAGCTGCTCAGGCCGGGGCTGTTCACCACCCACTTCTTCGACGACTGGTCATACATCGTGGGGGTGGAGGTGCCGAACAGGAGGTTGGCCACGCCCTGGCCGACGTTGAACGGGCCCGCCTGCACGCCCGCGCCCAGCCAGATCGGGATCACGCCGGGGTCGTGAGCCTTCACCTTCTGCGCGGCGGACAGTATGTCGGCCCAGTTCTTCGGGTTCCAGGGCACCGGAATTCCCGCCTGCTGCAGCATTTTCTTGTTGTACAGCAGGCCCTGGTCGTTGTTGCCCGCGCTGACGCCGTATTCGGTGCCGTTGTACTTGGTCAGGTTCTTGATGTTCGCAGAGAACGTTGACCAGAATGGCGCGCTGGATGGTGACGAGAGGTACTTGTCTAGCGGGAGCAGATAGCCGGCCGCGGCGTACTCGCTGAGATAAGGGGTCTCCGTGACCACCACGTCCGGTGTGGTCGAGGCCTGCTTGAACCGCAGGGCCAGGGCATCGGCCTCGTCGACGTCCGTACCCGCGATCTTGATCACTTGGAGCTTGATCTTGGGGTATTTGGCGTCCCATTCCTTCGTGATCTGGGCGCTGTACTGGTTCATGAACTGCGTCGAGTCGAACATGTAGCCCGACACCAGCATGGTGATGCTGCTGCCGCCGCTGCTCTGATTTGATCCACCCCCGCCGCCACCACACGCTGCGGCGGCGAGAAGGCTGGCGGTGACCGCCGCGGCCAGAGCGAGCGATCTGGGTGCCTTAGTCATGGTTGCCACGTAGTCCTCCGTGAGATTCCCGCCCGTTAAGACCCGGGCCGCGCCGTCGAATGGGGTTGTCTAGTTGCTGATGTCTGCTGGCTAGCGCGCTTTTAGCGGGTCGCCACTGAATGGCCCACTAGGCGCCCTCGATGAGGGCGTTAGCGGTGGTGATGTCTGTGACCAGAACCGTGATGAGGCCGCCCCGCAGGGCGGCCGTGAGCGCCTCGGTTTTGCTTGGGCCTCCGGCGGCGACGAGCCGCACCGGAATCTTCCGGAATTCCTCCAGGCTCAGGCCGATGACCCGGCGGTTCAGCTCGTGCTCGATCTCACTGCCGCTGCGGTCGAAGAACCGTCCGCCGATGTCGCCGACCATGCCCTGCGCCATGAGGCTCGTCCACTCGGCGGGGGTGACCTGGGTTCCCTGCTGGAAATCGATGCGATCATCCCGCCCGCCGACGCCGACCAAGGCCACGTCGGCGGTCACCGCCTGCTCCAGCGTGCGGGAAATCGAAGGGTCCGCCCGCAGCACCGCGGCGGCCTCGTCACTTCGCACGATGACCGGGGCGTGCAGGTGCTCGGCGGTTCCCCCGAACGCCGCCGCGAGCGCGTCGGTGGCCTGGTAAGGATTACCGCTGCCGTGACCCCCGGCGGGAAGGGCACCCGCGAGCGAGACAAAGCTGGCCCGGGCTGGTCTCGGGTGGCCCAGCCAGGCCGGTACCTCGGCGACGGTGCGGCTCAGTCCCACCGCGACGACCAGGCCATCCCGCACGACCCGTTCAAGGTAGGAGGCTGCGCCGCGGGCGAGCATGCTGCGCAGGGAGTTACCGGGACCGCCGCCCCCGGCTGGAACCACGATCGACTCGCGCAAGCCAGCCGCACCGGCCAGCCGCTCCTCGACCTCGGCGAACGGGCTCAGGTCACTCAGTACGGTGATCACGACAATCCCCGCCTCCCGGGCCTGTTTGAGCAGCCGGGTCACCTTGACGCGGGAGACGCCGAGCACCGCAGCGGTCTCCTGGTGCGTGAGGGAGAACTCGTAGTGCAGCCGGGCAGCGCGGGCGACGAGGCCGGGCACGGCCAGCGGTGCCGCGCCGGCAGGCCTGGGTGCCGACGGTTCGGTCATCGTGGGCTCCGCTGATCCGCCGCCGTATCGCCTGGGGGCGCGACTGTGGCGTGGCGGGCAGTCCACCGCGTGCTCAGCTCCCGGTTCTTGATCGGCAGGCCGTCCCAGGCGCGGCCGCCGTAGAGCCCGCGCATCGCGTCCAGGAAGATCTCGGACTGGTTGTCGGCCACCTCGGCGGCCGCCCCGGCCAGGTGCGGTGTGAGCGTGAGGCCGCGCTGCCGCCGGAGCGGGCTGGACGCGGGCAGTGGCTCCTGCGGGTACACGTCCAGCGCGGCGGCGGCGAGGGGGCCGGAGTCCAGCGCTTCGGCCAGGGCGTCGTAGTCCAGGACCGTCGCCCTCGCGGTGTTGATCAGCACGCTGCCCGGCTTCATCTGCCCGAGCTCCTCGCGTCCCACGATGACCATGGCGCTGCGGGCGTGGATGGTGACGACGTCCGCGTTGGTCAGCAGCTCAGGCAAGGACGCCGGGATGAACCCGGCTGCGTTGATGACCTGCGGGTCTACGGCTGGATCGGTCACCTGCACGGCGCGGGCAAGGCCTGCGAACCGGCGGGCCACGGCCCGGCCAACCGCACCGAAGCCGATCACGCCCACGACGAGGCTGGAAAGCTGCCTGCCCCGGTAGACGACATAAGGGACCGGAGCGTCCGGGTCGGCGGGGCGCCAGATGGCGTCACCTGCAGCGACCGCAGAGCCGTCTGCGGCGGGCTCACCGGCGAGGCCCCCGGTAGCGAGCAGGTGATGGGTGACGGCGATGTTGCGCAACGCGGCAAGGCAGAGCCCAAGGGTGAAGTCGGCCACAGCCTCGGCGTTGCGGCCCGGGGTGTACAGCACCGGAACGCCGCGCGAGGTGGCCGCGGCCACATCCACGTTCACTGGTTCCGAACGCATGCAGGCGACTAG